>WLWI01001956.1_pt1 | contig 17839 bp, 12 predicted proteins | sample 6701501 | NCBI WGS metagenome assembly WLWI01 (sample SAMN12718690, study PRJNA515312) | sponge metagenome | isolation source: marine sponge | host: Mycale hentscheli | place: New Zealand: South Island, Marlborough, Capsize Point | collected 2014-11-01
ACTGCACTCCTAAATAACTGTCTCTTGTACTGCACTCCTAAATAACTGTCTCTTGTACTGCACTCCTAAATAACTGCCTCTTGTACTGCACTCCTAAATAACTGCCTCTTGTACTGCACTCCTAAATTGTTAGGTTTACATGTGCTAAATTGACTTCTTTTGTTCCATTAACTTGAAGTGTATTACAAACTGCACGACTGATGCATCAACCATGCAGTTGGCATTTCAGTGAAAATGGCTACTAGGTAGTGAATGTTCAATTCCCATGTCCTCAAGATACCAAGTATTTGTGTTGTGTTTTGATGAGGCCAGGTGTGGAGGTATATGAGTTAGTTTTGCCCTAGAAACCATTTATCCCAGAGTGCCATTAAACATAAAGCTTGCTTACACGTCCTTACATCCAGAACTCTACTAGATACTCTGTTGAAATCCTAATGTAATTTACTGTGAGGTCTTCCATACATTGTACATAGTCGCCTTCACTTTTTTTCTTTTTTCTTTTTTTCCCCCCCCCCCCCTCCTTCCAGATTTAGAGACTCAGCTTCGCAAGCTACGCCAATCGTCTGCCAGTTTGGAGGAGGAGAATGCCCTATTGAGCCGACACGTGGAGAGCATGAAGGTGGCTGTTGAGCGCGTGCAGAACGAAGTGTTGCGACAGGAGCAGAAGAACATGCAGACCAAAGCCCAGCTGGACACTGTAAGAGAGGTACTTGTTGACGCCTTCAAGGATGTCATCCTGCCCGATAGCAATGAAACTCCATCGTTGGGCAATGTTGACACGTACATCGCCAAACTGGAAGTTGCCGTGACAGAGAAACCAGAGAAGCATCCCGCATTAGTGGAGCGAGTCAGTAGCATCAGCAAGCATGTGGAGAAGATGCTGAAGGAGAAAATCACTAAAGGACTCTTAGAGTCTTTATTGGAGAAGAGCAAAGAGAGAATGAACAGGAAAGAGGAAGATGAGGAAATTGATGTCGTTGTTTGATTTGCCCTCTCATTTTCCCGTTTCTTGTCTTTCATTTTATTTTCTTTATTTTTTAACCATTTTTTCCTAGTTATCAAATAACTATATTATACATGATTCTCTGTCTTTCTTTTTCTCAGCAGCTTTTTGATGCACATGCATGGCAGGCAGACTGATCATCGATCACGCAGTTCATAGTTCATTATCCCCCAAATCATGTATTGTGTACATTGTATTTTATTTCTGGCAGTATGATGTATAGATGTACTTTCAGTTTGCAACATATCCAACAATCAAGTAATTACCCTCTATTCAAAATGCTGTGAAACATTCTGACACTGTGTTTGATAAGCTGGTGAATTACAATTGTGGCTAATTGCTTACTTTTAAAATTGCTGACTTATCGTGTCTTTTGAGAGCTTCCACTATTACCATGTGTACCATATAGTTCAGTTCAGTACTAAAAACATCAAAGTATATGTAATCTAACTTTAGTATGTAACCACAGAGGGCTTTTATGTTGGAGGATAGACACCTATGCCACCATTACCAAATGCTGTTTTCCTCTGGAAGAACAAACTACTGACAAGTTCAAATATACATACGTTTAAATACTCTGAAAAATTAGAAATTGAACACAATACATTTCATTTTTACTAGAGGGAAATCACTAACTGAACAAGTACAAGTTCACAGTTGACACACTACAGATGCAGTTACTTGCAAGGGTTGCGGAAGTTGGCGCCAGCAAACTTGGCCTTGTCTCCCAGCTCTTCTTCAATGCGCAGCAACTGGTTGTACTTGGCCAGCCTCTCTGATCGGCAAGGAGCTCCCGTCTTGATCTGGCCCGTGCACAGACCCACCACCAAGTCTGCTATGAACGTATCCTCTGTCTCCCCACTCCTGTGGCTCACCATGACACCCCAGCCATTGCTCTGGGCCAGCTTGCATGCCTCAATGGACTCGGTTACACTGCCGATCTGATTTACCTTCAACAGGAGAGCATTGCAAGCCTTCTTCTCAATGCCCGTGGCGATCCTCTTGGGGTTTGTCACCAAAAGATCATCGCCTACAATTTGGATATCGGTGCTCTTGGTGAAGGCTGCCCAGTTTTCCCAGTCATCCTGATCAAAGGCATCTTCTATGGACACGATGGGATAATTGGCTATGAAATCCAAGTACAGCGAGATGAGCTGCTGGCCTGTCAGCCATTTGGAAGGATCGGAATCTGGATTCTTGAAGTCCAGGTCATACTTGCCGCCATCTTTGTGGAACTCTGATGCAGCTGTATCCATGCCAATCTGGATGCGACCAGTGTATCCGGCTTTTTCAATGGCCACCTTGAGCAGCTCCAAGCCCTCACGATTCTCCTGGATGTTAGGAGCAAACCCTCCCTCGTCTCCCACATTGGTGGCATCCTGGCCATATTTCTTTTTGATGACAGCCTTAAGGGCATGGTAGACCTCTGCCCCCATCCTCATGGCTTCCTTGAAGCTCCCTGCTCCCGTGGGCAAGATCATGAACTCCTGCATGGCGAGTTTGTTACCGGCATGGGTTCCCCCATTGATCACGTTCAGAGCGGGGCAAGGCAAGATGACGTCCTTGTTCCCTGCCAAGTCAGCAATGTGCCGATAAAGTGGAACCCCCTTGTGACCTGCGCCTGCCTTGCACACTGCCAGGGACACGCCCAGGATGGCATTGGCCCCCAGCTTGCTCTTGTTGTCTGTACCATCCAGGTCAAGCATTATCTTATCCACTTCACTCTGCTTGGTGACGTCAATGTTCTTTGCTATGAGGGCGGGGCCAATGATTTCATTCACATTCTGTATGGCCTTCAGAACTCCTTTGCCGTTAAATCGCTTAGGATCTTTATCTCGGAGTTCAAGTGCTTCATAGATTCCTGTGGATGCCCCAGAGGGAACTGCAGCTCGAAACACACCTTTGGGCGTGGTCAATTCAACCTCAACCGTTGGGTTACCACGGCTACAACACACAAATGAAAAATAACAGCTAACTATACAAAATATATAAGCCAATCCAGAGCTTTCCTGGTACCAACCACAGTAAACAGTTAGTACGACTTCATTGAATGGTTGGTAAAGGGTTTCAAATCTGTAAGCTACTAGACACAGCTAGTGGTTAAACAATTATTAGCATAACTGTCAGCCAAATATTTGGGACATACAGTAGTTGCCAAGATGCGTTAGTCCCTGCCACAACTTCTCTACTACGTGGCGATACACCAACTCTGCATTTGCACATAGGTGCATTCAACCTTGACCCCAATAGGTCCATGACCTCAATAGGTTATGAAAACAACCGTGGACTCCACGGGGGAAATAAAACTTCAAGAAAAAAAAATTAACTGAAGTTGTAAAATAAGCTCACAATAGAAAGCTGACTACATGTACAGCTTTTCAATGTACATGTTTGATTAGACAGAGAGGTCACCAGATGCTCTAAATCAGCTGAAAGGTTAGTTTTTACATAACCTATCTTACGAAGGTGCATGTTACAGAAATCTGATGCTGGTCCTTCTAGGCTGGCTTCACAAGTTGCAGGATCACAATGTAAAGCTTGTTAACAACACATCATGTTACCCTTTCAAGTGACAGTTTGCCAACAACCATTGTGTTTAAAAATGACAGTGCTTACAGTGCTTATGAATGAAGCAAGTTCCTCCAATAAAGTAGTGCTGTAACATTGCCAGACTCTAAACTTGGCAACATAAGGTTCTACATAACTATGATAAATTCCTATACTGCAAACCAGGGAGTCACTAAACCATCAAAACAATTAGTAATACTGCACAATTTGGTAGATTCTGAGTAACAGATAGATTACTACACCGTGGCTTTTGCACCTCCTAATGAACAGGCTCGTTTATTGCTCACCTATCTAAGATTTCTCTGGCGTATATCTTGGACACTCCCGACATTCTTAGCCGCGCAAAGAAGCCAGCAATTTCAACGATTCAACCAAAAGAAGGTAAAGTATAGCTGACCAGGGTCGGTGGCTCTTTACAACATCCGCTACATCCGTATATTTCTGACCACTATCCGCTTTACCACCGTAAATCTCAGTCTCTACGAGTATGCGGATATTTCAAATTTACGGGGAGCGTATGCCAAGAGCATTCTAGGTTCTAGGCAGGTGTGGCCCGAAGTCCTAATTGCAGAGAATCTCATGAAAATGGCAACGAAAGTTCGGTGTGTGAATTGAATTTTCGGGAGTGAATAAGTGTACTCTAAAGTTTGTAACGGCCTACTTTACTTGGCCGGGGTCTCTTTCGGAGAGAAGTAGTCGCGGGAGCTGTTGAATAGCCCGCACATACAATATAACTGTAGAACAACGCTACCTCAAGTCTTTCACCAGTACTACTGGATTCGTCGAGGCTCCTAACTAATTGAAATCGTGAAGATGGGCGACTCTTGGTCTTGCTTATCCTGCTTTGAAGAGCCTCCTGTAAGTTGAATTTATATTTTTCTTCAACTTATGACATGTGATAGATATAACCTTGCTTGGCAAAAACAGTCTTTGTGTGTAAATGTAAGGGTACTGTAAAAGTGCAAGTGTTATATTTAGTATAGTCACTGCATTCTTTTAATGCTTTACTCCTAAAGTATTAAAGAATTTCCTGAAATGACCCTTGAAAACTGCTCACTGTGTGAGTAGTCTACATGGAAAGTGAAGAGGCCAATCTTTACCAGTCTAAGAGTTACTAGTTTTTCAAGGCATGTAGAGTATTCCTATTTAGATGGGGTGTTGGGTAAGCATAATTGTGTGTTGGGGTTCAGTACAGCTATGGCACAGCTGCTATTTGAAGTGGGCACTTGTCCAGTGCCATGTTCACAACTGTGGTGCATACCAATTGTAAAGGTGCTACAGCACACCACACTTATCTACATGCACTATTTGGCTTTTGCAGTCTTCTTCCTCCCCTTGCTTTGCGTGAATTTCTTGATTGCTTTAATTTGTGGAAAATATGTTGAAATCTCCATGAGTTATAGGGTTGGATGTGTTGAAGGATGTAGCAAGATGAGGAAGACATGTGCATGAAGGTGTTTGTGGGCATGTATGCATGATAGAGTAGACCAGAGGCAGTAGGTTCGCAAAAGATAATTGAAATATACACTTGAATTAAATGACTAACAAAAGGTAAGGAAAAGGAAAGTATATTATGTTAGCACATTATCCACTCTTTCCTTGACATCTCCAAGACAACCAAAGTAGATGCTCAGCCGTGCGTCTTGTGCACAATTATATGCAAGGATACCGTTCATAGATTCTGTACACATTTGTGTAGGCCAAGCATTTGTTGTTATTGTTGTTATTATGGTCCCACATGAAGTGAGCTACATGAAAGATAAGGACGTGTACATTTATTTACTGATCACATCCCAAGTACAAGTGGTTATGAATCATAGTATGCTTGAGTTGTTGCAAAAGCATCAATCCATTTAGCTACAACTGGTTTCACATTTATTCCCAGTAATAAGTTTGTACTCGGTGCAAAACGATTCTGCAGAGTTGAAGAAGTTTGGTATGTGAAGTCATGAGATACATGGTAAGGATAGACTGTGCACTGATACATCTCCTGTAGTAGGACATTCACCAGAGGCAGTGACAAGGTTTTGTTGGGATATGTCTAGTAGAGTAGTAGAGTGGAGGGCTTGCCTATAAATAGGTTTCTATTCTTAGCTATGGCTAGGCAAAGTAGTGTTGACCACAAGTCCATATTAGGCATAGGGTGATAATATCACATGGGAGTGCTTTCTGATTGGAGGAAGTGGGGGTGCTCCAATTAGAAGTGTTTTACTCCTTGGTGGTAATTTTGTTTTCTAGCAGTCATTTAGTTTGTTGTCTTAGGGCGGGGTAATCGACTGAGGACGAGGAGCCCACAACAAGACTGTTTGTGGGTATAGCTCTCCTGACCGAGTCCACTCTTGGTGAGCTCTATATTTGTGGACCACTGATGTGGGGTCTTGGCCGGCCAGCCTTGAGAGTAGTTTTATGCCTTGTTAGGACAATACTATCTGCTCGATTGAAATTCACAGTAATCAGATGCCATGTAGCACTGGTTCCACCTGGGGACTCACTGTAACACTGGTTCCACCTGGGGACTCACTGTAGCACTGGTTCCACCTGGGGACTCACTGTAACACTGGTTCCACCTGGGGACTCACTGTAACACTGGTTCCACCTGGGGATTCACTGTAGCACTGGTTCCACCTGGGGATTCACTGTAGCACTGGTTCCACCTGGGGATTCACTGTAGCACTGGTTCCACCTGGGGACTCACTGTAGCACTGGTTCCACCTGGGGACTCACTGTAACACTGGTTCCACCTGGGGACTCACTGTAACACTGGTTCCACCTGGGGATTCACTGTAACACTGGTTCCACCTGGGGACTCACTGTAACACTGGTTCCACCTGGGGACTCACTGTAACACTGGTTCCACCTGGGGACTCACTGTAACACTGGTTCCACCTGGGGACTCACTGTAACACTGGTTCCCATGTAACCTTCTCCAGTTGACTTATAATCCTCCACTGGGCATGCTTGAAACTAAAGATACTATCTAACATTCAATGACCAAAATGAACCAGCACTTCCTTTATACCTCTTGAATGAATGAACAAACTAATTAGCTTTCAATACTTGTTAATTACCAGCTCCATTGAAATCGCCTCTTGTGTAACAATCCTTGTTGATAGGTTGCTTTCTTTATTTGATAAAAGGTTAAGAAAAGCAAATGTTATTAGTAAAGTACACTGCCCTGTTGTTGTAGTTATTACTAGTTATTAGCAGTTGTTGTAACTGCCATTCTGTAGTGATACTCCTTGAATCTAGGTACAGTCACACTAACTCCTCAAACCTATGAACCAGTTGTGTCTCGAGTGTTCAGAGTTGTCTACATAACTGAACTAATTTGTATTGTACGCAGTATTATCCCCGGGTGTTCTGAAGCTCACTTAGCCTGATTCCACCACTCTTTCACACATCCACATTTGTTTACGAACATCATGCATTTCCATTACTTTGCACACACACGCGTGCGTGCAACACTGCTCATTATACGTGGTTATGTGTTGGAGCAGCTGTAGCAGTATAGAGATAGAAAGAAGGCCACATCTTTCATGCATTTATATATCCAAACTGGTATTTTTGGGAGTTTTGTTGAGGCAAGAGTCCCGCACATTTGGTACACTCAGCTACTTAGAGTCACAACAAATCTTTTGCAGTGTGGCCAAACATGGATCATTGACATACTAGGGGGGTGGGGGATTTGGTTTTTATTCTCCCTTCAGATCTTTTTCATTCAGTACCTGTGTATATGTATGTAATTATTATTATTATTATTGTTATTATTTGGTATGATTAGTTCTTTTTTCTCTATTTTTGCAGCAACAGCCGAAGCGGAGGATTAATAAGGATCTGATAGGAGTCCCGACTAACTTCGAAGTATGTGACTCATAGTCAACACTAACATGGTGCCCTCTCTCTGCATGCATTGGACAGCTCTTCTCTTTCAAAATACTTTCTTTATAAACACACACACACACACACACACATTGTCAGTGTGGTTATTCTGAGCTGGACAGTGTGCATGTAATATCACATCTTGTTGTTTGTGTGTGTACGCAAGCCTGTATGTATTTGTGTGACTACCTATTATATGTGATAATTATAAATATATTTGTCTTGTTCTGTAGCACACGAGCCATATTGGAAGTAGTGACTACGGCAGTTCAGATGTAAGTCAGCTTCTAGTGGTATGGTATACGTGATGGTGGCGCATAGTGGGTGTGTCATGTGGCGTATAGTGGGTGTGTCATGTGGTGCATAGTGGGTGTGTCACGTGGCACTGTGAACATTAAGGGTGTGGTTAGTGCTAGTATAACATTGAGGCAACTTCAAGTATTACAGATGATGGGTGTGGTCTGGGAGGGCAGCTGAGAGAGAGAGAGAGAGAGGTGATAAGTGTGTGGTTTGTGAGGGCTGTAGAACTATTGGGTGTGGTTTAGGAGTGGCAGTTGATAGAGATGATGGCTGTGAAAGGTAGTAGTTAGATGGATGGTGATGGGTGTGGCCTGGAATGGGGTCTCTTACATGGACATGTCTCATGCGTGGATATGGCATTTGCAGTTCTGATATAATATATGAATCATAGTTATTGTGGTAGTACTGGTATATTGAATGATGACACGCACCACACGACCCAACCCCCTGAGTGATGTTGGCACTTGCATGATCCCATGGGCTCTAATTGGGATTGCGATGGTTGTTGACAGGAGCCTTGCAATGGAAGCTTTCCAAGTTGAAGACCTTAATTAATTGACCCATCCCTCCAGTTACCTAGGAGTCTTGCTGCCTGCCAGCCAGTAATTTCCTTCACACTTCCCCTGCTAGTTTATTGTTGGTTATGTAATTTAGCACTGCCAGCATACGATAGTCTGTTACGGTGGAATGAATGTCAAGCTGAGAAGACAATTCAGTGAATCAGATGATACTGGTGTATTGGTTACTGGGAAAAGGTTGGGGTGAGAAGAAATTGTTACTGTGTGTGTGTGTGTGTTGGGTGTGGTGTAGTGATTGTGTCCTTGGATCAGGGCCTGAGGTCCTGAGTTCAAACCCCACTCTGGCAATTTTCTATCTTGTTTTTCTTCCTCTGCCTCCCACCAGTCCACCCAGCTGTGATTGGGTACCTGGCATTTTCTGGGGTGCAAATTCAAGGCCTTTTTTTTTTGGGACTTTGGGTGCCCACACCACTTGCTGTGAGGAAAGGTCTGTTCTCCTGCGAGTTCCTAGCCCGGTTCCAGGAGCTTTGCTTGCATGGCTCACAGTGCCTGCTTAGTGCACAGGCATCCTGGCTCTGCCAGGTGCGCGTGACCACCTAGCGGCAGCTAGAGAATTTGCAATTGTGTGTGTGTGTGTGTGTACTAGTTGGCTGAACAGTGAGGTATGGGTGTTTGTGTTAAGTGTAGTGGCCCATTATCTCACATTGTAGCTATGGCTGATATAGGATCAGATTTGTGAGGCAGCATCAGTCCACGAGTTATTGATGGAGTGATGGTTTAGTGCTAATTCCTTCACAAACACGAGACAAACACACTGTCCCCTCCTCCATTTGTAGGCTGCATCAAACATTGCTACCTCTGTCTCCTTACAATGCACTGAAGTAAGGAAGACAGATGACTGACAGGTGACCCTACCCAGTGACCTCGGGTGGGTTTCATGTTTATTCTTGTAACCCAGGCTGATCTATATTTAGCAACAGTGTTGGAAAATGCTGACCTCAAGCACCACGATGACTTCCTGGAGTTGTATGTGTACGTAGCTGAAGGATGCAGACAGGAAGTATTGTAGCTGGTGAGCGCCAGGGTTATGGGATCTGGAGCTCTGGGCTTTGTAGATGTGCCGTAGTGCTATAGCAAGTTAGATGTGCCGTAGTGCTATAGCATAAGGTTGGGCGATATACCGGTATATAGTCATGATCGCGGTATCCGTCAATAACCGTCTGGCGGTATCGTGTTGGCTAGCAATATTGAAATATTGAAAATCTAGAAAAACTGCTGAAACTTACCTGCGCGCGCATAATGCGCGGGAAGTGACGCGCACGCAATAGTCGAGCAGCTGTATTTTTATTCCCTTGCAAGAAGTAAGTATGGCAGACCCTGCGACGAGAGTACCGGAGCTACACAAGAAGCCTGGAAGCAGGAGTCAAGTGTGGAACTATTTTGGCTTGGAGAAAAAGGATGGAGAGTTTCAGAAGGAGACTGCAATTTGTCGCACTTGTTATCGAAGAGTGGCAACCAAGAATGGGAACACTAGTAACTTGCTTGCACATTAGCGCACTACCCATAGCAATCTTCACTTGCATTTAAAGGAGGCTATGATGAAAGAATCGCTAGCAACACTAGGAGCGTCAACTTCAAGGAAGAGGCCTGCTGATCAACTGTCACTTGCAGAGTCAGTGGATAGAGTACAGAGGTATGAACGAATTTGAAGCCAGACAAGGTTGAGATGCTAACCTTTCTTTCGAAAACTTGTAATTGGACCCATAATTCTCCATTTTTTCCTCATAATTCAAAGTTTCAATAATTTCTTTTCCCATCCTTCAAAGTTTCAGTAATTTTTTTTAATTTTTTTTTTCCCCTCATCATTCAAATTTTCAATGATCTTTTTTTTATAATTTTTTCCTCATCATTCAGTTTGGCTTGCCATATCATCATTAAAAATTCTTGCTGTTAATTTTTTTTCCTAAATAATTAATAATATAAAAATATTCAATATAATAGTCATATCACAATATTGTCCTGCCAAAATATCGTGATACAATATACCCCAATATCGCCCAACCTTACTATAGCAAGTTAGATGTGCCAGAGTACTACAGCTTTGCGCGGTCACTGCCTATCCCAGTTCCTTGTTTTTATGTCTGTGAATATGATAGAAGCCATCATGGTTGATGGGTTTCTGGTTTCTCGGGTAAAAGAGAGAGAGAAAGAGTCAGTGTAGACGTTCATTGGTGTGGAGATGTGTTGGTGTGGAGATGTGGTGATGTGTTGGTGAGGAGATGTGTTGGTGTGGTGATGTGTTGGTGTGGTGATGTGTTGGTGTGGAGATGTGTTGGTGTGGAGATGTGTTGGTGTGGAGATGTGTTGGTGTGGAGATGTGTTGGTGTGGTGATGTGTTGGTGTGGTGATGTGTTGGTGTGGTGATGTGTTGGTGAGGAGATGTGTTAGATGTGTTGGTGAGGAGATGTGTTGGTGAGGAGATGTGTTGGTGAGGAGATGTGTTGGTGTGGTGATGTGTTGGTGTGGAGATGTGTTGGTGTGGAGATGTGTTGGTGAGGAGATGTGTTGGTGTGGAGATGTGTTGGTGTGGTGATGTGTTGGTGTGGTGATGTCATTCATGATGCTGAGACCAGTTTGGTGTAATGTGATTCACGGTGCCGGTATTTGTTGAGTACAGGGGAATGTGCGGTTGTTGTTAATTTGATTGAATGACCTTTTGGATTTTAATGGTAAGGTGGGGAAGTGGGTGGGGCAGACCACATGGTATTAGCACTTACAGATTAGGGGTGGGTGTGTGTGGTGATCTTGGTGCATTCCTTCAGTTTTTTGGTTAGCCTAGTATACCAACAATACCAGTGCAGTGTCAACAATACAGTCGTGGAAACTAGTACAAGGAAGTATCATACCTACTTTGATCAAAATTCACTTTACCACTGTCGTGATCCATCATGTACTGAGTGTTGCTTGCTTGTGTGTGTGTGTGTGCGTGTATACACATGTGTATCTCTCTTATTGCATTTATTGCACTCACGGTGTGCAGAAACCTCCAGCCTCAGTGATATCCTATATCTGAAGAGAGACAGGTATGCTGGGAATGTTGCTTCCTATTAACGAGTCGGATAACTCGTGTCAAGTGCTGTTGCCACTTTAGGCTGCCTAGTGGTTTGCTTGTGCAGAAGCAATAGCACGTGCAATTGTTTGCATTGGGTAGGGATATTACTGATAAAGACGGTATCTGTTTTTCCCTCAGTTGACCAATCAGAGTCGTTCTGATTGCTTCATCACTGCCTAATAAGGGCTGTTTATTGTGACACATGTAATGTTGTGTATGTGAAGCTTATTAAGGTTGATTACAGGGCAGGGTAGTTATTAATATAATATTGCCGGTGAATGGGTCAAACAGTGGGGCAGGGTCGTATGTCTTTGTGGTCTTGTGTCTGCCAGTATTGTGTTGTGGCTTCACTGATTCAATGCGATGATTGCATTTAGAGACAAGAGTCCTCACCCACATGTAATGCCACACCTCTTAGAGTGTGTTAACACACATTGTTCTGCTTATGCTAGTCATCGGCCTATCATTCTCACAACTGTTCGCATGTGCTCTCACTAATCTGCTTATACTGGAGTTTGTTTTCAAAAAAGAGAGGAGAGGACTAAAAAGAGATAACTGTTGTTGTTGTTGTTGTTGTTGTGACTGTCCTTTATTTGTGGTACTAATTTCAACGTTGGTTCACTGTCATTCTGATGTTGTTAGTGATCTCTGTAATTATAGTGTTCTTTCTTTTGCAGTTATCTTCTGTACAAACTCAGATGCATTCTAAAGGAGGTTATTCAGGAGAACCCGCGCAGGGAACACCTGGTGGATTAGATGTAAGAAATAGTCAGGTATGTACGCGTGTGCGAGCAACGCATGGAGGTGTTGTGTAATTACGCCTTATTATTGAGGGGTTGCATATTAATGAGGACTTTCTATTGATGGGAATTTCATGTTAATGGAGATTTCTTGTTGAAGGGAGACTTCATATTGTCAGGCAACTCTATATCCAGATGTATTGATTAGCCTGCCCACAAGGTCTATTCCATTCCTGCATATTACATTGTGGTTCTGTGCGTGTGAAGTTAAAGATTGGTCTATCTTGTCGAATTTATAGGAGGTATATTTTATTATGTGAGTTTTGGAGTATTTTAAAAAATAATGCCCACCTTTTCCTGACAACGCCCTCCTTTTCCTAATAATGCCCGTGTTTTCCTGCTAATGCCTGGCTTGGCTTTTTCTTTTGTTCTTCTTTGCCAATTCATTAGTGACCCACCCACCAGCTAAGGAGGGTATTACCATACACAATCTATTAACTGGTTAGTTTCCCAGCAGTGAATGAGGAGGCAAGAGTCTGTGACAGCCAGTAATGTCCCCATGTCCTCCAGTGCTTACCAGAACTACTGACTGTTGATGTTACTCTACCAAAGTCCACAGCACAAGGCTGTATTGCAGGCACAATCAACACAAAAACTCGCATTTGCCTGGAACTCTATTTAGTGGCACGGGCCACAAGTCAGTGACTAGGCAGTATGTAGGAATGCTGTGAGTCATCCATTCATTCCCTGGGATAGGGTCGTTGATTTTTACTGCATTTCTGCAATTTACCAGCAAAAAATGGTTTAGTAATTCTTTATTATTATTGCTTATTAGACCCGTGTTTGAATTAATGCTAGTGTAAACAGTCGAGCGACTTCTAGGGCATTGACTGCCAACATGAATCCTGACCAGCAGCCTGTGATACCACGGGAGCTTTCCTGGCTATTGACCTCAGGAAACCTTTGGTGTACCCTTCACCTTATCTGCATCTCAGTTTTCTGTTATGTCTTGTTGACTGGCAACTGTATCGCAGTGTAGAACTTAGTGTGAATGCAACACACAGTACAGGGTGGCTAATGTTGCAGTGCCTAGTTATTTTCTCTATAGTAATACGAATCCCTTTGCATGGAATGTCACTTCCAAGTGTCATTTCGAGGTGTCATGGGCGTTGGCTCCAACCAGCTTACCTTGCCACATCCTTATTCGTGTTGTATTAAGAGACACATCTGTTCTATAAGAACCAAAAAAAATTGTTTTTTTGTCCACCAAATCACTACAAGGTGTGGGTACTGACTTGGAATCCCTGTTTTAGATTCATGAGGAGCCTATGCGGATGGATTCACTGTTTAGTAAATTAGTGGTTTCTAGTGCTAGTATGTCCAGTAGGCAATTGGATGAACTATTGATTGATCTAAGGTCTTCCTTCATTTCATCCTTAGCATGTACTTGATGTCTGTTTATTTTTATGTTCCAGGCTTACACCACAATCCTCTATTGTCCAAACCTCTATTATTGGAATTTCTGACTATCTTATTCCCAAGTTTTATTGTATAGATGTATATGCATTATACGGATAAGTTCCCCATGCATGTAATAATTCCGGTATTCAAACTTGTTCCTGGGGTGTTGACTCAATGAGTGGGTACAGTACATAACGTAGTGCTTCATTTTGTTGTTTTCTTTGTGTTTTGTAGTCTTAATGAACACTGGCAGCTAGCACAAGATGAACAGCAAATATAACTAATTGAACAACACATCATCCTACTATTTTGAGTTTGTTCTTCTCTCATTTACATATTTCTTTTTCTTGTTGTTTTATCTGTTTATCAGCATTGGGTGGTCTGTATCAGCTCTTTCTGGGTCTCTTTCATCACACTAATTCTGCAATAAGTGTTAATTGTTTATTTATTCTATTTTTGTTGTTGTTTTTTACAACACCTGATTGTTATGTGTGGATGTATGTACATCAAAACTTTTTTTTTTCTTTTTTTTTTTTAACATTCTCTAGTTGATATTACAAATTTTAAAAAATCAAGTATCGGCAAAAAAAAAAAAAAAAGTTGATACAGATGAAGTGACGGGTCTAATGATTTAGAAGTTAATGAGCAGCAGCAATATTATATTTCATGAAGCATCTCTTGGTATATGTCTCCCTGACTTGCAGCCAGTAGATTTCTCCTCTGCCTTGTAGCAGCAACTCCACCTCTAGGATATGCAAGTAAATTACAGATAAAGTATCTGACATTTTAATTGAGTATGTTAATTCACAGTTCTAGACTTATAATGTGTTATAAGCCATCGTCTTGGAGATGGGGCAAAAGAATGCTTGTACAGTATGCAAGAACACAGTTAATATAGTCAAAGCAAAAGTGGATTCAATTTATAAACATAGTGATTTAACACTTGACAAAGAGTAAACAAAACTTTAGTGGAGTTACTACTAAAGAAGTATTAATATGTTAGAGTGCTAGAATTATAGTCCACACCCACCTTCTGTTGGCACCACGTTGCGAAGTTACAGACATTGTTCGTTACCATAGAGAGGAAATAAAATACTATTAATGCAAATTTCAAGAATACGATGAATAGCTCACATGCTAGTGATCCATATGAAGAGATGAAGGAGAAACAGAGGAACACCACAAATACATAAATAATCACATTTACATGAAGGAATAAGTAACTCACCAGCTAAAGGCACGGGCAGGTGTCCACATACAATTGGTGGTTCATGGGAGAAGTTATAAAATAGAAAACATCAAATAACAACAAAAGACTTGACAATATTTGGTTTTGTCCTGACAAACACACAAGAAAGAAGCTAAGACAACAATTAAATAAAATGCAGGGAAATAGCACAAGACAGCAAATGCTCTACGAGTAATAAATCTTCCAATAGCACACCCAATGACCCTCACATAATAAATACCACATCTTTAGTTGAAACTATGGATACTGCAACTCTTACTAACTTGACTAATTTAGTTGACTTACAAACTAAGCAAATCATGATGGGAGGTGGACAGAGGAAGAAGTGATGTAGGCCAAACCAAACAAAAACAAACAAGTAAAACTCATAATAATTCTAAAACTTTATAGAGACTAACTTACTTTCTGTGGGCAAATTGATCCAACAAAAAAATAATGAGTAGATGACATCGTTGAGGGGAATGAGAAAGTACAACATAAAAATATTTGTGAATAAGTACGTCAGTTGTAGGCCACACCCCTTCACTTACTCCACTGTGATAGTGACAGGCATCACTGGTGTTCCTAGACTCCATGTAAAAACCATGGCAACTACTGCACTCCCTTTATACACATACACACAAACACAAAATAAATAAATTAAAAGCACGTGATTGAGTATAAATGCACCAGTAGGTTACATACCCACAAGCATGTTATTAGTCAATGCTATTTACATTGCCTGATTGACCAATTATAAGACCACCCATAATTATGACCAGTGATTGTGTCCACCTTTACCTAATACTTTCCTCCTGTGATCTCTGAGACAAAGCTTCTCTTAATTCCTCCACCTAATACACAACAACACAACAAATGATCAACACAACAAATGATCAACACAACAAATAATCAACACAACAAATGATCAACACAACAAATGATCAACACAACAAATGATCAACACAACAAATAATCAACACAACAAATGATCAACACAACAAATGATCAACACAACAAATGATCAACACAACAAATGATCATACACAACAAATGATCAACACAACAAATGATCAACACAACAAATGATCAACACAACAAATGATCAACACAACAAATGATCAACACAACAAATGATCAACACAACAAATGATCAACACAACAAATGATCAACACAACAAATGATCAACACTGGATACACATGCATCTTCTTCTGACTAATAACTGCTGTACTTCTTCACTTGTAAAATGACTACAACGCACTTTAACCTCACAATGTATTAATCAGTGCTCATTGGCTGTTAAAATCATAGTCTGTAGTCATGGAAACAACTATTCATGTGAAGTGAAGAGAGACACTATCTGGGTGTGCAAATCCAAGCCAATGGTATGTAAGTAAATATATGCCACAAGTGTGCAATATTAATAGCCAGTACAATAATGGAGGAATGGCATTGACAACCTTTAGTTTGGGGCTTTCTAGACATAACTACCTAAACTTTAGTTTACTTTTTTCAACAATACCCTCGGGCTTACTACAGAGGTGAGAAATTATAGACTTCTTACAAAGAAAAAACAACTACAACAACTGGTATCATATCTATTTATAGAATCACATCTATTTATAGAATCACATCAAGCGTTCTCTTTTCCTAGGATAGAATTGAATATTGATATGTGTTCTAAATAGTATATAGGAACAATAACTAGGCTAGTTCACTCATCAGTGCTGAACGCACCACTAGTTGGTGTTTTTGCACCACCTCCTCCACTACATATTATACTAGCACCTTTAGGGGAACAAGATTAATGTAGAATATGGGGGTAAAATGCTCCATAATTTCTATACAAGGCCACACCAATTTGACACCCACACAATTTTGACTAAACCCACCTGACCCTCGGCTGTTTCTTTCTCCATCTTGAGAAGCGCCAACTGTTCCTTAAGCAGCTCTCCTGCCTCGTAAGCACTTTCACAAGCACGGACAGCATTATCCTTCTCTTTGCGGACCTAAGCAGACAGAAACATACAAGACTATATATAATTCATATCTAGCAACAATTTAATGCAATTTAACGCAAATGGATTATTAGAGAAAGATATTTTCTATAAGGTAAGGTATCATTAAAGTCACAAACTATACACTTACTTGTTCCAGTTCTTTCATGATGCGGTCACAGTGATCTGCCATGGATTTGAAATCTCCAGCGATGTTCTTGACCTGCTCTGCCATATCTTTCATCTGTGCCACTGCAAAATCTCTCTCCGTAGCTACCACCTGGAGCTTCGTCTGACAACCACACACACACACACAACCACACACACACACACACACACACACACACACACACACACACACACATACAAAGGCATAATAAATGGAGACTAATAAAAAAGCACCAAGAACTTGAGTCAATAATAATTTTTTATGTTTCAGTCATTCTCGGCTGAAATAATGAAATAATAGGAAATTTTTCTCTTTTTAACAGTCAATATTTTTCATTATAACTTAACTAAGTTATAATTAAAAAATATTGGCAGTTAAAAAAAAATTCCTATTATAATAATAGTTTTAATTAATATTTCAGATTTTGTACTTTATCATTGTACGATAGTATTTTAGTGATCTCGGACATTTTGCTCCAAAAGAGCATTGTTCAGTAAATGACAACAATTAATTGTAAATGAATCTCTCTGAAATTTAAGGTCAAATGTTCTAAATTCTCCAGCCACACACACACTATGGCTCACCCTCAGTGTTTCTGTCATCTTTCTTTTCAATATTCAATACTGAAATTTCTCTCACATTATCAGAGTCAAAATGAAAACAATGATAGTTTATTATAAATTGAAACCACACACACACACACTTACACACATACCAGTGGCGTAGGAAAGGAGGGGGGGGGGGGGGGGGTTTGGGGTGGGGGCCCCCCCAATTTTTGGGGTCAAAATCAAAAGAGGTCTTTTTCCAAATAAACCCCTTTTTGCACAAAAAAAAAATGCCCTTGAGGCCCCCCCCCCCCCCC
>WLWI01001957.1_pt1 | contig 17838 bp, 4 predicted proteins | sample 6701501 | NCBI WGS metagenome assembly WLWI01 (sample SAMN12718690, study PRJNA515312) | sponge metagenome | isolation source: marine sponge | host: Mycale hentscheli | place: New Zealand: South Island, Marlborough, Capsize Point | collected 2014-11-01
TATATATATATATATATATTCATAGGAATTAACTTTTAAGTCTTGCCATGCTTGTCCTGGAGGCTGTAATGGAGAAGGAACTCTAAGGAGTAGTCACATGACTGTTCTTTTACCACTTGTCATTGGTACAGTCAGCTATCTTGTGTCATAGACCAACCAACAGCAGTGTTTTTGTACTCAGTTTATTTATATGACAAGTGCTGTATATACCTATACTTTATTGTGCCAAAATTTAAACTTACTGCAGTAAAACCTCTGAACTGAGAAAATTTGGGACCAAGGGCTCTCTGTTAAGAGGCTGTTTGTTTATGAGGTGGATAATACATTCTCTGTTGGACGGGGCAAGCAGGAAGTGCAATAAATGGAGGCACTTGACTAATGTTGTAAAGTCGGTCAATACAAACCACAAGTTACCCTCAAGCACAAAACTGTCATGAACTTTTTTAAACTCTGGAGTAGATACAGTAGTACCATTTCAAAATCACAAATAATTATATTCACCCTAAATGATACCAGCAACTCATGGAAAGCCATTCATGCATACCATTAGCTAGCTTATAACCACATGCACATTATCATGGGGAATCCCAAATGATATAGCTATTAAGTAGCTACTAGAATTTTGAAGGATAAATTTTTTGAAGCATAATTTTTTTTATTGAGCACCAGTCATCTTGGTTATTTAACAGAAGCTGTACTTGATTAAAACCTAGCTACTAGCCTAATATGAACATAAAGATCCATACACCTGAAAGAAAAATTTGCTATTTGATTTGAGCGTACCAGCGGTCCACGGGTATTGCCACGCCCATTATTGTACCGGACTTTTGCGATTTGTGGGTGGGGCTGCATTTTCTAACTGCCTCCTGCTACTGGACAATGGTGCCGAGAATTTGTATAGTAGTGCTATTAGCGCTAGTGGGTCCAATTTTACCTGTACCGCCGGGATCGCCGTGCCCTAAGCCACTGGGGGAAACTTCGAGCTGTGTGTGCCAAACACTAGAAGGAATCATAGATTTAAGAAGTGCTGCATCAGATAATGGGACGGCAAGGTGATTTAACTAAGTAGCTTTCTAGTTTCTAGTGGTGATGGAAGTGTGTGTGTGTGTGTGTGTGTGGGGGGGGGGGGGGGGGGGGGGGGGGGGGGGGGGGTGGGGGAAGTGATGTTTTTGTGGGGGGGGGGGGGGGGTGGGTGGGGGGGGGGGGGGGGGGGGGGGGGGGGGGGGGGGGGGGGGGGGGGGGGGGGGGTGGGGGGAACTGTGGCCAAACCAGATTTATTGCTTAGGGGTGGGGGACAGCACAAGATATTGATTGACTCATGAATTTGCTAATTCATTTTCCACAACAATGAAAAAAGGGCTTTATTACAATGGCCTGTACCAACTACAGAACTCAGTTGGACAGCTTATGGCATATCAGTTGTCTTCAGTAGTTTCTTTTTAGGAAAAGAAGAATCGATGATCCTGATTGACATTGCTAGGGATTCATAGAAAGGAATAAACAATTTTTTATGGAACAATTTCATCAATTTTAAACTTTTAAATGATTTAATTTTCCACCCAATTTTCACTATGACTTTAAACTTTTACTTTGAGTTAATATAAGGTTTTTATTTTTTCCACGAAAATAAGGGTTTTTCGTGAGAGTATGTAGGTGTGGTACTAGTCTTGCATAGCAGGTAAAGGGTGGTAAAGGGTCTGGCTACGTGAGACTAGTGCAGTACATGGTGCCCCCCTCCCACTTTGAAGCAACTTCCATCACCCCTGAATGTGCAGTTGAATATAATGTGAATGGCAGTTCAGTTTAGTCAGAAACCTATGCATCTTATTATGGTAATAAATATGCTATAAGTGATGTGCTTCAGCACAAATGGCGAGCGAGCTGGTCTAACTGAAATTTAAATTTGGATACTAACCATTTATTTGTTAGCTAAGTGTTTATTTTAGTCAATTTGCGATACTCTTTAGCAACACATTACACTTTTATACACATACACACTTGTTCCCTGGATATACCAGCACAAGACTTACATTGTATTCTCTTTGCGATTTGTCTATTTGACAATCGCAACGGATTTTCAAGGGATAAGTAATTAACTTTCCTTGGATGATAAGTGTAAACCAGGCCGGTTGCTATTAACTGCTAGAGTATTTGAACGTAATGAGCATGACAGAATACAGCATGTGATAACTCATGTGATATTGTGAAATACCCTAAAAATACTATCGTGAAAATTTCTAGCATGGAATATATAATATATATATTATGTGTTTACACCAAAATCCCAATTAAGACTCATTTGTAAAAGGTTTGCACTTAACTCGCCCAAGTAATAGCAATTTTTCTTAGTTCTAACAGCCAATATTTAATTATCCCTTTGTTTTGACTCCTTGCAAATCCTCATTTATTTTGCAGCCAGAAGTCAACACATTGAGTTAAGTTTTAATTAAATACGTATTGGCAGTTAGAACTGTTCTGCTATTAATATCATTATTTCAGCTGAGAATGACTGGATCAATAAATACAGTATGTAGCACTGTGCATGTCTCATGGAGCAAACACTCCACCACTCACTCTGCTCATGAGGGTATGCTCGTGAGGGTGTTGCCCCAATACAAGGTAAAATAAAGAATGGTGTTGACATCTTTTTACTGCTAAAGCATAATCACTGACTGGCTGACCACCAAGTCTTGAGGTTGTCTTGCAACTCTAGCTAGTTTTGGTCATACCATTTTCAGGGCTGTTTCAACAAGCTACGTATACAGGTTTAAATATCGAACATACACAATAAGCTGTTTCTTCTAAGAAAGCTACAAGAATCTGATGACTTTTTAGCTTTGTATGACAAAGTGGCTACAAACTTCACACAACTTAGGGACAGGTTACACTATTTTGCTAGCTCTGATATAATATAGTATGTTATTTTACAGAATATATATATTAGGAAATCCACACTCACTTCAAAACTAAATCGTTAGTCTAGCTATCAGATGAATTTAGTGTCCTTATTGCACTGAATGACATCAATACATGGAGTGTGTATAATGCACTTTGTAGTGAATTTATTTGGCAACGGATATATTTATTTACAGATATAAAGGCCTAGAAGATGTTAATGATTTTGTCTACAAGTACAACCCTTGTTACCCATTCTCGACAGTTGGAGAGTGCAGAGATGTTCATGTAAGCTAATAATAAACTAATCGTTTTCTCCCTCATTTTAGAATAAAATACTATGACTAGCTATGCCATAGTGAAATTGTATTGTCTTTATGGATTAAAGTATCACAGCTAAAAACAAAATAAGCAAGTTCAAACAGACATTTAGCAAGTTTAATTAAGAAATTAAGTTTGCCATTTTACATGGACATCTAATTTTTATATTTAAAGACAAGTAATCTATGGTTATGGTACTAATTGCTAATGTAAGTGATTTCAATGATACCAATTTGTTTTGACTATTCATACATAAATAGTAGAAGACCCCTTTCTTCACAAGCCTGGTAGTACTCCACTTTAGCCCTCCGTAGCTTCTCTAGCCTCTGAACTGAGACAACTCAAAATTTCCAATCTTCCTTGTCTTGTACTCAACAGCATCAATTATAGTAGTGCCTCTGGAGTGAGAATAATTTGGGACCGGCTTTAAGAGGTGATCATTATTATATTTCGTATTGGATGGGGCAAGTGGAGCGTTATGGTTCCTCTGAAAAGTGATCTAACAATTGTTTCTTCAACCCAGTTTCGTTGATTTTTTTTTTTTGTAAACCCAAATCCTTAAAACGATTCATAGAGTATATATAATTGGGGAAAAAACTTGATAGTTTAAAGAGAACAGTCAGAACACCCGCTCAATACAATGCAAATACATTAATTTTTTAAATATATATACTATTCTAAGACACACTGGCAATTCTAAGTTACAGGCACCCCCCCCCCCTCCCCCTAAACTCAAGGCGCTGGATAAGAGAGGTTCTACTGTTAGCTTAGACAAACTTGTAATGATTAGTGAAAGTACCGACTTGAGCCTATATTTCAGCTACCAATACTACTGCCTTGAAAAAACATTATCTTAGACCTGGCATCTCACAGCAGAAGTTGTAGGTTTTAAGAAATTGTTGACGATACACTATCTGCATTATCGACTGCCAGGTGAAAAATTAGAAGGGACATTCTTTTTTTTTTGTTATTTCACTTTTCTGGGGGTGGTTTAACCAAACCCCTCGAACCCCCTCCCCCTACCCCCTGGCTACGCTACTGCAAATACACACTGATATATAAACCACAAAATGATACAGCTCAGTTAGCTACTACAATTGTTTATCTCATTTTACTTTTGCACTGTCCTTAGCTGAGAAAAGTCCATTTTGGAATTTAATGTATTGAGTGAGGACGTAAAATTTGATTTACAGATTGTTTTTCTCCCTCCCTCCTCCAGAAAAAAAGTTAAAACAAAAAAAAGTTAAAACAAAATAAAAACAAAAAAATAAATAAAAGAAACAATCAATATGCTTGTAACAGCAGATTTTACAAAAGACAACAATAGGAACAAAAAATTTAAAAAAAATTATAACATGTTAACTTTGAAAAGTCTGAACTTTAATTTGCAATAAGCTAGATTTGAACTTCTGATGTTTTTCAAAATTTTTCACACTATTTCTTTTGTAGATGTGCCAAAAGTTCAAAAATAAAACTCGTCCAGACACCTACAAGATTGCTGATGCTAACACTGAACAAATGTATTTAGATTCCAGTGGAGGGGAGCCACAAGTTGTAGTGTATTATACATCTCGTGATCAATTTGGAACTGACAGGTAATGGTGATCAGAAAAGAAAACAATTACAGATAGCATATATCAGAGAATATGTTTTATTATAAGACATGACATATCTAGTCTCTTCTAGTCTCTTAGTTTCTTCTTATCTTTTTTAGTCTCTTCTTGTGTAGTCTCTTTGATTTCTTCTGGTCTCTTAGTCATTTTAGTCTCTTCAGTCTCTTTATTTTCATTCGTCTCTTTTGTCTATTCTAGTCTCTTTAGTCTCTTCTATTCTCTTTAGTCTGTTCAAATCTCATCTAGACTTTTTAGTATTTTCCAGTCTCTTTGTTCTCTTCTAGTCTCTACATAGCAACAAAACTCACAACAAAATCTTCCCACCACTTGAGTTTGCCATGAGGCCACAATTGATCTGTTCTTGCACATAGTTTTGAAAAAAATCTATTCTTGACACTGAACTAGTTACTTTTAAAATTTGATGAGTAGCTAATAATCAGTCAGTACCTTGAAGGTGTACAGCGGGACTTGGGATGAAAGGTAAGATATTGGGAGTGTCCCGCTGAAATCAGGACAGTTGATGATAAAGTAACATAGAAACTATAAAGTTAAGCATGCTCAACAGTTCAGTCCACGCCCTTCCAACATCTCTTGCTCTCTATATCCTTTCCTTATTGCTTGGGGCTTCTCCACAACCCTAAAATGAGTCAATTGCAGATGTTTTAAAGTAAATAATTAACCCTCAGCGTGCATGCACGAGAGGGTTATAGTGATCTGTCTGTCTGTCTGTCTGTCTGTCATTCTATCAGCATTTGATTTCATGAATGGCTGAGAACTAACCTTTAAAGCAAGTACCTGACGCAGTAGGAGAATTTTAAGTCCCTTAAATTGACCACTTTTTCAAATTTCGAGCTAGTTTCCGAATAAATGCGGAGAAACTTCAGCTCCAAACGAGCGCAAACTAGATGCAACGACCCTACCTTTTGTGTACATTGGTTTACGTCATACAGCAATCACGTGATCACTTATGGTACGCGTATTTTCTCTTAACCAAGTGTGTCCTCGGTAATTAGAAGTTGAAGAAGTAATCCGAAGAAATCTTAGTTGTGTAATAATGCGTGAGGGTTCGCACCCTGGATGCTCTAGTTAACTATGTATCATACCTTGTAATATTCATCATGAACACAAGTTCATTGATATTATTTTTTTAATAGTAAGTTTGTATTATGGTATCCAAAGTAATGGTTAATTAACTTGTATATATAGCTATGTGGCTGTGGCAAGGCATCTCGTTTGGTTTTTCTGAATGTAGAATTAATAAAAATTTATATAGCTACCTATAATTCATGTTAGTTTTCAAGTTATTGATAATATTAATGATACCCCTCAAAATACAAGTGTTTTTTTTTTGTTGTTGTCTCAATTCAGCTGGGAAAGGGTCAATACACATATTACCATACTACAATAGAATTGATCACTTTTTGCTTGTGTATCTGCAGAGAAGTAAATGTGCACTTGAAGTGTAATCCCAGTGTGAGGGAGCCACAAGTAACTACTACTGGAGACAGCATCGCCATATTCACATATGTAAGCTATAAACTGGGAATACCATAAGCCATCATAGCTTTTAAATTCAATTATTGTGAATTTTCTGCTTGCAATATGATTTGTGTTACATATACCATTATTCCATTGGAGTAAAGCACAACAGTAGACAAGTGAGTGAGATAGTATTAGGTGTTCAGCTAATTGAATATCTGGGATATGATTGGCGATCAAGCAAAGTGCTAGAGACACTATCAGGGATAATATAATTGAAAAGGTAGGATAAACCTAAGAAGTTTGGCAATTATGCTGTCATTTAGCAATAATAGCTAGTTATTTAGCTAAGAAGGAATATCGATGTTAAGAGCAATACGTGAAGACTTTTATGAATAATTATGTTATTATTATAATTATAAACATTTGGACATCCTCCTTGGAATTACTTATATATATACAGTAGGACTGAAGTTATCCAAACACATTGGTACCGAGAGGTGTATACGAATAACTGAAATTGCATAGCTCTGAAAGACCATTTTGTTTAATATTTGCTAAATACTAAAACATCATTGAAAGAGACAGTGATTTAGGAATACAGAATCATCACATGGGGCAAGTGACCTTTCTTGTTTCCCCACTTTTTAGAGCTTTGCTAGTTCATACTTCTTGAGCAACTCTAACATTTTTAATGTTTTTTTATTATTACCAGTGTCTATCCTTTTTTAAACTGTTTCAACCATAATTTCACCAAAACCAAGACACGGAAATTACCTGCACCAATATACAAATTAGTCATTGCCAACGAATTAATTTTGACTTACCTGGTGCTCACAACACAGCGGGATAAGTGTTTGTTTGTTTTTCACCGGTAAGGGTCATTTCTCCTAATGTTTCAATTGGCACGGGAAAACCTAACACGTGGCGGCAATGGAAACATTAAAGAGAAGGTGCTGGTAAGACAGTTTGTTAATGTTCAAGTGCAGAAAAGAAAATACTGAAGGGTGGTGGACCTAGTATTTGTAGCGCATGACAGGATTATCATATTTTTAGCCCAGCAAGCGCTACCAGTTTTGCTCAAGCCAGGCTCATGGAGAATATGAAGATGAACATTTTAAAAATATGACTTTTAGAAAATGAATTTTTTTTGTTCTGGCTTAGAAATTTGATAAATTTGATATGGAGCATCATTTGGGTCTTACGACAAAGCAAGAATTTTTTTGGAAGATAGCTGTTTTACCAGAAGCTAAAATAGGGGGTCCATCCTAAGTCTGCACTATCTGATTAAATTTTTTTTCTCAGTATTGTCTATTGGTCTTCAGCATTGCACTCAATCTCCAGTATTTTATAGCATGGCCACAATCATTTAGAAAATTATGGGTCATGAGCTCTGGTTTATCCCTTTGAAATAAGCTGTCTCTGAATGTCGTGGGGTGCAATTAGTTCTTACAAACTTACCAGAGTTCATTTTCTATTTGAATCAGTATTAGTGGTGAGTTATCTTGGTTAAAGTGCTGTTTGTCATTACCAGCTATATGCCATAAGCAACAGTATTGTTCTTACTTGAAAATCTATTGTCCAACAGTCAAGTGATGAAATGTGTTGATATATCCAGTGAACAAGTGTGTGTGTGTGTGTGTGTGTGTGTGTGTGTGTGTGTGTGTGTAAAAGTGTTGTGTTACAGCTAGCACAAAAAATCATAAAGAAATTAGCTGCCTTTTTTTCAGCTTTTTAGCTTCTCCCAATTTCTTAAGCAGAAATTAAGCAAGTCTCTTAGTGATAATTTAACATAATTTTATAAAGAAGCTTATAATATATTGTGCTTTATATATTTACTTGCAGGAAGTAACATTTACGTCCTGCCACGCTTGTCCTGGTGGGTGTAACGGAGAAGGAACTGTGAGGAGCAGTCACATGATCACTCTATTCACACTTGTTGTCAGTGCAGTCAGCTATCTTGCACACTGAAAAGTACTATAACATGCTTTATTGTCATTCATACAATTATTTACAGTATGTATTATTGATGACTTAACCAATAGTTATGTAACATTTTTAATTGTAAAACCAAAAAACAAACAAACAAGTTAAGCATTTTGATGGATCATACAAATTGCATGCTACCAATAAATTAACTAAAATGCACAGGTATAGAAGCTAATGGGCACAATTTGCCATATCCCACTATTATAGGAAATAACCACAATATATGCTATCCATTATTAATGCCTAATATTTAACGTTTTTCTTCAAATTTAATGTTTACAATAACTATTATTTAGTTGCTATCTTTATCTCAAATGCGAGTGGGCTAGAAGAACATTGTAAGACCTAATATGTTGCAAGGCTGTAGAAACCACACTGCCGTACAGGTTTCTCTAGCTAGTGGGCATGGCAAGTTTGATGGGACATATTCACAACTATTATTAAGCATCAGTGTTCTATACTTTCAAATCAGCTAACTATGTCTAACAATTTGTAACAACAACTCTACAATAGTCGAGTCATACAACTGATACTAATGTAAGGGTAATTATTATTATTATTATTACTATTATTATTATTACTATTATTATTATTATTATTATTATTATTATATTATTATTATTATTATTATTACGTGGCTGTAAATAGGCAAAAGTGAATATTGTAGACTAAATTAATAATAAAAATGTGACTTGGAATAGTTGAATTTTCTCTTTGCAGCTGTAATTATAGTGCTAACCAGGAAATTTTTATTATTAAAAGTAAAATGAAAGAAACAAACACAAATTGTAGTGACTGATGGTGTTGATTCTTCTTCCATGCCATTTCCGTATCCTATAATACAGCTTTTTTGTGACCACCACCAATAAATATAGATGTCACCATTACATCTCTCCCCACTGCATCACCATCACCTGAAATAATTAATCAAGCAAACAAACAACTCCTAACTCACTATTCCTTCCCATAAAGCTGATCATACAAATTATATATATTATATATATATTTATCTATACTTGTATAATATAGCTATATTTTGTAAAACTGGAAAACTTAACCAATTAAATAAAAATATTGGCGTTTGTTTTATAACTCTAGTTCAAGTATCGAGATACTTGAAAAAAATATGACTTTAATTAATTGCGTGGGTGGTATGTGTCTATGCCCATGTACTGTGATTTAAAGTGCAATGAGTATAGGAATTTCTGAGGTTGAAAGACAAAGTCTAAGCTCTGGAGCTACCAAACATTTTCTATGAAGGGGTCATGCAGTTAGCTACGCACAGGGGCCATGATTAGCTGAATGTCGGTAGTATTGTGGGCAACGCTTAGAAAAATTATGACAGGAGAAACAATACAGTCACCTCGATTTAGCCAGACCCCTTTACCGAACCACTACGTCGGGTTGTTATTCACCGATTTGCGGTTTGTCATATGACTTAATTTTTGTGGGTGGGGCTGCTTACAGGCCTAATAATCTGCATGCTTACTGGACCTCGAAGATGATGCCGAGATTTTGTGTTGCCGTATTGTTAGCGCTAGTGGGTCCGATTCTATCTATACCGCCTGGATCACCATGTCCTAAACCCTCAGGGGAAACCTCAAGCTGTGTTTGCCAGACACCCAAAGGAATCATTGATTTAAGAAGTGCGGCATCCGACAAATGAGTAGCAAGGTGATTGTAACTGTAATATGCAATTAGAATATATGTGAATTGCAGCTCAATATAGTCAGAGAACCAGGTATATAGGGTAAATGCATATAATTAGCTATATATTGATTGTAGCACTGTGCAGTAGTCCCACACGTAACTCAGCCAATCTACCAAACCAGGGCTACAGGAGACTAACTGTGTGCATGCATGGCAATTATAATACCAAGAGGTGTTGGTATCAATCATGTCATCCTGTTTCAAAAACAGAATAAACAGCGGGAACTTACCTTTTGAGCAAGGAACTATTAGTTAATACATTATTTTATCTTATTTTAACTTTGAATGTATAGACGGCATAATCAAAACTCAAACTGTATAATGTTCACTCGGATGTACATTCCTGCCTTTGGTATTCCATTGATCGAGAAATGGTTCAGTCTAGATTTTAGTATACAGAGTGAGAACTGAAGATTTATTTTACTGATTATTTACAGCCCTATGGGATAAAAGGACACATCAACTTGCTTGGAATGATTGATTTTACAAAGCACACACAACAAAGGAAACAGGACAAAAATCGAACAAACTAAAATCTTAACTTTAAACTCTCAACAGCACAGATTTAAATCTCTGATGTTTGTCATAATTTTTCCCAATTTTTCATATCTATTATTGTAGATGTGTCAAGAGACCACGGATATTCCTCCCAGCACCTACAAGATTGCTGATGCTAACACTGAGCAGATGTATTTAGATTCCAGTGGAGAGGATCCACAAGTTGTTGTGTATTATACATCATTTGATCAATTTGGAAATGAAAGGTAAGAGTGATCAGTGAAGGAGCAATTGTAGCTAGGACACTGCTTTCAGTACTATTCTAAAATATAACATAGTATTGACATGACTCAGCAAGATGAATGAATGAGTGAATGAATGAATGAATGAATGAATGATTACATAACTTTGCTATTGTTAGATAAATTTAACTGTCCTGGAAGAGATTTCTTGCTGAAGTCAAAGCTATGTCCTTGCCATTTAACTTGCTGTGCTGTAAGCATAATGCTGGCTACAAGAATACTTATCCAGTAGACATAACATACTTTTTTTTAATGTGCCCAAAACATTGCTGAAGCTATAAAAACAAGTTTCCAGATTTATAAATCCTTTTTTTCTGCCTTGATCATCAGAAATGTCAAAAGGGTCATAAACATTATATATTTAAAGTTACCTCAAAATGAATAACTTCATTGACAAACGAGAGCATTTACAGAGAAAAGTGAAGTCAACAATGAGTGGTGCAGTAGTATATAATTCTTAAAGAGGTTAAGATGATGCTAATGTCCTCATGTAATCATCAAGGAGGCTCCACTGTTAAATATATAAGACATAGCAGTCTCTCCTAGTCTCTTTAGTCTCTTCTGGTCTCTTGTATTCTCTTCTAGTCTCGTAGTCCCTTCTTATCCTTTTTAATCTCTTCTAATCTAGTCTCTTTGATTTCTTATGGTCTCTTAGTCATTTTAGTCTCTTCTAGTCTCTGCAGGATCTTCAGTTTCTTTAGTCTCTTCAGTCTCTTCTATTTTGATTCGTCTCTTTGATCTATTCTAGTCTCTTTAAGTCTCTTTAGACTCTTTAGTCTCTTCTATTCTCTTTAGACTGTTCAAATCTCATCTAGTCTTTTTAGTATTTTCCTGTCTCTGTGTTCTCTTCTAGTCTCTACATAGCAACAAAACTCACAACAAAATCTTCCCACCACTTGAGTTTGCCATGAGGCCACAATTGATCTGTTCTTGCACATTGTTTTTGAACAAAATCTATTCTTGACACTGAACTAGTTACTTTTAAAATTTGATGAGTAGCTAATAATCAGTCAGTACCTTGAAGGTGTACAGCAGGACTTGGGATGAAAGGTAAGATATTGGGAGTGTCCCGCTGAAATCAGGACAGTTGATGATAAAGTAACATAGAAACTATAAAGTTAAGCATGCCAGTCCACGCCCTTCCAACATCTCTTGCTCTCTATATCCTTTCCTTATTGCTTGGGACGTCTCCACAACCCTAAAATGAGTCAATTGCAGATGTTTTAAATTAAATAATTAACCCTCAGCGCGCATGCGCGAGAGGGTTATAGTGATCTGTCTGTCTGTCTGTCTGTCTGTCTGTCTGTCTGTCTGTCTGCCTGTTTGTCTGTCTGTTTGTCATTCTGTCAGCATTCGATTTCATGAATGGCTGAGAACTAACCTTTAAAGCAAGTATGACCTGACGCAGTAGGAGAATTTTAAGTCCCTTAATTGACCACTTTTTCAAATTTCGAGCTAGTTTCCGAGTAAATGCGGAGAAACTTCAGCTCCAAACAAGCGCAAGCTAGATGCCCTTACCTTTCGTGTACATTGGTTTACGTCATACAGCAGTCACGTGATCACTTATGGTGATCAGGGGGTGTAAGTCCCTGAGCTCAATTGGTTAGGAATGTTCGAAGGACCACCCAGGAGAACGCCTGGGACATGCACATAGCTAGGAGTAGCTAAGTTAACCCTTTCACCGGTAGATTTTTAAAAAGAAAATATGTAAATAGATTTAAAAAATCATAACAAATTAAACATTGAAAAAAGTACCTAGCAACCATATATATTCATGTAGCATAATAGTTAGGGATTTTGAAAAACCACATGTATGTTGCCTAGCAACAAACCACAAAAATTTAATTAACGTTTCATAATATTTATTGAATTATTTTAATATAAAAGTGATAATATGTTGATTATACAATTATATTTACATCTAGGATTGAATTATATATTTATAATAAAAAATCTAAAGTTTTACAAAAATGTTGCTTATAATAAAAAATCTGTAACAGTATGATACTTCAAAAAACAGTTACGTTCAGGTGCAACACATAAATGGACCTTGCAAAAGGAGCATTGAATACGAGATTCGTGTGGGTTTCCAGCACGAGATGTATTTCTTTTCTTTCAAATAGAAGAACATACACGTCTACCTCGTCCTCGTCCACGTCCAAATGTCGGGTCTCCATGACAACTGTTTTCATCTGAACTGCTTGCACGTCCACTTGAATTTGAAGATATTTTATCTTCACTTGTATTGTTTACAACTACAAATTGCAAACAAAAATTATTTGAATTACTTATGTTTTTTGCCTGAACATTCTTCTTGATAAAATGTACTTCTAAATCACACATTGATCTCTCTAGTATTGAGTTAGCTGTGATAGCTATCATTAGCTACTGTTGAATCAGTGTTTGTTGCTATCATTGCAGCTAATATGTAAACTGCATAACCTAGCTTACTATGCTCTATTAGCTAAGCCTAGAACTAACTATCCTTGCATTGCTAAGCACAGCTATCTAAGACATTCCCAGTGTTTATGACTCACCTTCAGCATCTGAAGATTCAGACCCATTGCTAGTGCTATCATCAGAAGAATGCACAGCATCTTCTAAAGCTTCCACTTCCCTAGAAGTAACTGTTGGCGATCCAATGAAAGCAAAAATATCTGTACTGCTCTCTTGCAAGTTCCCTTCATCGCTCTCCGCTTTAGATAATCCAAACTCATCGTCAAACAACGAACTAATCGTCGAACAACAAACTAATAACACCGTCCGCACTCAGCCGCGAAGCCATGCTACTGCTGATTAGGCTAATAAAATTCGATGGAATACTACGTCACGGTTTCCTTAGTTACTGTATACCTGCGCATTAATAAAAATTATATGCAATAAAACTAAGCTTAAGCTCCTCTATTTTGGTGTTTAAAACAAGTCGATAGCGTGAGCGGTTCATTTTTTATAATTATTTTTGTGTCGATGGGTACCTCGACCGCCATATGGCGTTTATACCGGTGAAAGGGTTAATCAAGTTGTTGACTTAGGTTGGTATAATTCAACAAACAAGCAAGTAATTGAACTCCATCGAATAATGAGGAATTGATCGCAGAACACGAGGTAACAACAATATATGGAAAATTGTGCATGCGCGCGTAGGCACACACACACAAACACAGACACACACACAATGTTCGAATGTTCGGTGCGACCGTAGAGTGCACCAGTGCACAGGAGTGTGCACTTCACTGTGGCGGTTGTGAGGTCTCTGTAGACCCGAACATATGGTACGCGTATTTTCTCTTACCACGTGTGTCCTCAGTAGTTAGAAGTTGAAGTAATCCGAAGAAATCGTAGTTGTGTAATAATGCGCTGAGGGTTCGCACCCTTGGTGCTCTAGTTAACTATGTATCATACCTTGTAATATTCAGAAAATGCTATCTTTTATGATCATGAACACAAGTTCATTGATATTATTTTTTTAATAGTAAGTTTGTATTATGGTATCTGTGGGGACGCCCGAGATTCCGCAGCTTCTTGGGGTCTCTCACTTGGTGTCAGCCAGTATCGAAGCATAACACACGAACTTCTGCATCACGCACAAACATACATACACACATAACTGTTCGTTGTTCTCTCTTTCTTCTCTCTTCTGCTTCTCATGTGGGCTGGCCCACAGTATCCAAAGTAACGGTTAATTAACTTGTATATATAGCTATGTGGCTGTGGCAACTGCAAGGCATCTCGTTTGGTTTTTCTGAATGTAGAATTAATAAAAAATTTATATAGCTACCTATAATTCATGTTAGTTTTCAAGTTATTGATAATATTAATGATACCCCTCAAAATACAAGTGTTTTTTTTTTGTTGTCTCAATTCAGCTGGGAAAGGGTCAATACACATATTGACATACTACAATAGAATTGAACATTTTTTTGCTTGTGTATCTGCAGAGAAGTAAATGTGCACTTGAAGTGTAATCCCAGTGTGAAGGAGCCGCAAGTAACTACTACTGGAGACAGCATCGCCATTTACACATATGTAAGCTCTAAACTGGGCATACCATAAGCCATCATAGCTATTAAATTCAATTGTTGTGAATTTTCTGCTTGCAATATGATATGTTATATATACCATTATTCCATTGAAGTAAAGCGCAACAGTAGACAAGTAAGTGAGATAGTATTAGGTGTTCAGCTAATTGAATATCTGGGATATGATTGGCAATCTAGTAAAGTGCTAGAGACACTATCAGGGATAATATAATCGAAAATTGGAGCTAATGCTTAATTTAATGTGTGGTTGTCATTTGGTACTTTGACCCTCACTTGTTGTGTCTGCATCATGTTCGATCTCATCCCATACTCCACTAAACATAATCCTTTTGTTTAGCAATTCACATGTAAATCAAAGCACAGGAACTGGCCAGTTTTGACATTTAGGTGAAAGTTCATGACTATTTGATATAGCGTCATCCTTGACTTCTGTAACTGACGATCTCATGGTGTCTTAAGGGATGATCTACACCCAACAAAACATCTTGTGCATCCTTGGGTAAAACACACACCCTCTGTACACAATTAGAACCATCAACCTCTATTCTCACGTCAGCCAAATTCCACTTCTCTACTTGAGAATTTGCCACATATAAGTCTAATGTTTCACCTGTATATTGGCCCTCAGAAATAAATCTAGCAGGCACAGCAGTTATATATGCTCCCGTATCAAGAATTAATGAACACCGATGTCCATTCACTACACTCTGCCTTTTGAACATACTAGGGGCCTCAGGGGAACTGATTCTAGCCATTCTGACAATGGGTTTTGAACATTCTGACTGGTAATGCCCTTTCTCATTGCAGTTATAACAAGTGATCTGAGATTTATGCTTGGTAAACTGAGAGGGACCCTCGGCATCCTGAACACTATGGGCACCACTATGACCACCCCCCCAGCCATGCCCAGAAGGACCAGACCCAACCTTACCACCCATACTAAAGGGCTCACCTTCTACCACAGTTGGAGATGTCCCAGTCTTGAGTCCGCCAGCTAGCTCATCCCGGTATCTGGGGCGTCGGTAGCCAAAGGACGGATATTCTCCTCGCAGCATGCTCCTTCTTCCATAATAATCCCGCGATGACCAGATCTGCCTTAACTTTTCAGCTTTTCTAAATGGAGACTCATCAGTTCCATCTCGTAGCAGCAACAAGGTCTCCTGGTGAAAGATTCTGAACAGAACTCCATCAAATAACTCGTGTGCTGCATCCTCTGGTGTTTTCCATGTGCTCTTTAGTCTGTTAATAGATGTCATCAATTCCTTTGTATACGTCTCCAAATTATCATCAAGTCTAGGCCTCTGAAGCCAAATCACGTTCCTTGCACTCTCAACTGTTGCACCCATCCTCTTCAAAATATCAGACTTTACTTCAGCAAATGAAGATGTGGCTCCCGGAGAGATCTCCCGATATGTGGCCAAGGCTTTCCCTGTAAGACGCTTCCGTACGGTTGGAACCCAGTAATCTTCAGGTTGCTTAGCCTCTTCCATAACCAATTCAAACATTTCCAGGTAAGATTCAGCATCTGTACTATCATCCCATAATGGAATTTGCTGTACAATATCTCTGCTAATTCGATCTTGACGTTCTTTTACCCTGTCATTCTCTCGTCTCTGATTAAAATCCATCTCCAATGCTATCTCAAAATGTTTCTCTTCATAATTCCTCCTACTTTCTTCCTCTTTAGCCCAATGCTGTTTCTCAGCTTCATGCTGAGCAAACTGAGCTGCTTTCTGAGCTTCGAACTCCATCTTGGCTAATTTAGCATCTTCTCTAAGTTTATCCAGTTCCACACGTCTCAATACTGCTTCCTCCTGTCTGTAAGCTTCATTCTTTGCCATAGCTTCCATCATGAGTGCCATTGAAGCTTGTAGTAACTCCATTAGCTTAATCTCACTTGTTGGACCAGCTATCGTAGATGCATCTGAAGCCATGGAACCTGAGTTAGACCACTCTTCATCTAATTCTTCCCTTTCTTTAACATTCTTTGCTTTGGCACCTCCTTTTTGAGTTTTCTTTTCTTTCCCAGAACCTGACATTTTAATCTCTCGAGTGTGGGTACTTTTCTTGATAGCCGCTGCCACCAAATGTGGGTCTCCTCTGCTGCTCAGGTACTCCCAAGTGCTGAGAAAATCACACTAGGAGAATCTTCTCTACCGGTTTTCCCAACCTGACTAATAACCAGAGAAATTTAGGTTTTGTCTTATCCAAGTAAAGCAATGGTTTATGAGAAAATACTCTGTGACTGAGCTAGGCACAAGGGTAAATATATCCAGGGCTCAGCCCATAGAAAAAGTGACATAAAAATAACGGAGACTCGTAACCAATACACAACATAAAGGAACACACAACAGACACTAGTTGCTAAGAGCACACATTACAAAACATGCAACAGTCATAGTTACTGCAGCTAGTTATGTGACAGTTCATTGGGACTTGACAGAGAATATGAAGATGAACATTATAAAAATACGACTTTTAGAAAATGGATTTTTTGTTCTGGCTTAGAAATTTGATCAATTTGATATGGAGCGTCATTTGGGTCTTACGACAAAGCAAGAATTTTTTTGGATGATAGCTGTTCCCTGAAAGATGAAATTTTTAGGTTTTGTTTTTTACCAGAAGCCAAAATCTGCACTATCTGATTAACCCTTTGCGGACGAATGCGGGCGAGCAATTATGTAATTAAATACGCGCACGCCGTAAAACCAATTAGTTGCCTGAGACGGCGTTTTACCAGTTGGAGTTCGACACGTGGAAAAAGAAAATGGGCGAGTGTTTCTTTTGTGTTAGGCCTCAAATAATCTGCCTCTAGCGTTGTAGCTATGGTAATTCGTTAGTTTATAGTTTATAGAGTTGTTTTGATACAAACTTAGTTGGAATTATCGAGGAGGCCATAGTTTGTTAGCTATTTTTTTAGCTTATATTTATGAAAGGAGAAATCACACCCAAGTGTAAGTTCTAGTTTTAGTTTGCTTATTTCTAGCTACT
>WLWI01001958.1_pt1 | contig 17832 bp, 13 predicted proteins | sample 6701501 | NCBI WGS metagenome assembly WLWI01 (sample SAMN12718690, study PRJNA515312) | sponge metagenome | isolation source: marine sponge | host: Mycale hentscheli | place: New Zealand: South Island, Marlborough, Capsize Point | collected 2014-11-01
CTGTATGCTAAATTAAAAAAATGGACCTTATTTTCAGTAGCTTCAGTGTTAGAAGTCAAAATCATTCATATAAAAATAGTATAGTCTTTAGGCTCGCTCGCCATTTGTGCTCAAGCACATCACTAGTACTTCCTAGTATATTATGCATCCCCACGTCAAAATTCCTAAGGAAATCCTGCATCCCTTCAGGAAATTATGACTCCCCCGGTGTTCTCAACTCTGTACTGATTCCTGGCGTTTGTTGAGAAGTTGGCATAGAAGTTGGCATGGAGGAAGACTCAGAAAGTGATCAAATGTTTGAGGAAGTTAGAAAGTATCTCAGTGATGGAACACACTATGAAGATTCAGACAAAGCCCATAAAGCAATAGTTAGAAGAAGATCAAAGAAGTTTGAACTTCAGGATGGAACTTTAATGTACAAGGATAGCAAAGATGGCAACAAATTTCTCAGACAAGTAAATCAATAATCTTTAAACTAGCTACTTTGTAAACTGTAGGTATTCCCACTTGCAGGTTATTACTGATAAAAAAAATAAAATTCAAATTCTTCAAGCATGTCATGACGATCATGTAGGTGGGTGTCACTTTGGAAGAGACAAAACTTTGTCAAAGATTACCAGAAGATATTATTGGAAGGGAATTTGCAATGATATAGAGAATTGGGTGAGTATAAACATGAATTTAATAATTTAAGCCTGACATTGTTAACTTGTATATCTGTTCTCATTTATTCATCCCATTTTTAGATCAGTTCATAGTTAGCATAATTGTCTACCATTGTTGGATTGGATCATCTGTCTGCACATTATATTAATATTAAACTATATTTTTCCTCTTGAATTTGCTCTACTTGTAGTAGTTGACTTTCTGTGTTATCTTCTTCTTGTGTATATCATCATTTTTCATTGTAATTATAAAATATAATATGTGTGTGCATATCATGAATAATTAAAAAGTATTGAAGTACTAGGGGTGATACGCAGACTTGCAAGCACAATTTACATCAGTTTCATATGAACTTGCTCATGGATTGAAGACTTCTGGAAACATAGCAGAGGATGAAGTCTGTGAAACTCAAGGCTGATAATGATCTCCTCGATGTCAGGTGCATAATTAGGTGTAATTGATAAAGCTTTTACTACAAAGCAATGGTTCCATTCAGTAGTGAGCCATTTTATTTGTATTACTTTCAACTTGCTATATCTCTGTGGCTTCTATATTATTTTACTGAAATACATCCAAAATAATTTTTTTTGACTGCTTCTGCAGCTTCATTTTAGCCTTTTGAATCCACCTATGCAAGCATTTGACAGTGCAGCTCCATTGGAAGTCATGGTGGCATGATATTACAATTACAGATAATGTAAACTACAGTTGAAGTTAGCTATATAGGGGTTAGATTAAAATTTGACACAGTCCATAGTTTCTGCTCAACAAAAAGGCTATAAATATAGTTAATTTGAAATGGGGTTACTAGTAACCACCTGAACCCTCCTCTGTGTACGCCCTTGAACACAATGTAGCTAGCTACTAATCGTTTTAACGTGGTTGAATTAAAAATAACAATGGGAGGTCGCCTGCCAGTGAGTCAGGAGACTCCAATTCCACCAGTCACCTACTTCAGAGGCTGTCTATTGCTATACAAATAGGGAACTGTGTGGGGACAATCAGCGGCGAGTGACTTTATTTATTTAGCTATTTATTTAATTTAATTGTTTCATTTATCGATTTGTTTTTTATTTGGTTAATATAATGTATTTGTCACTGCACTTATTTTATAGTTTAACAATTAATATTGGTAACAAGATGAAAAATAATAAACTGTATTAACTCAATGTTGAGAATAAAGAGTTGACAGATTTATATTTTATTAGTATGTGCTTATAGAAAAATATAGTAGTCTGGCTATTCATACCTTTAGATATGGATTTTAGAAAATTTTCACATTCCACTTCAATTCATAATCAATACAAAACATACTCAAACCTGCTCACAAAAAATACACAGTGTCATTCTGTTAGTATTAGCTAGCTAAATTAGCTACTTGTGTATGGTAGATGTTTTCAAGGCATATTATTGACAGTCAGTCCTCATGCCTTCAAAAATACATCTGCTTTACTGATGATGACCTACTTACTAGTATTACATGGAATATGCAGTCGTATTGTCTCATAGAAGACCCATTCTATCTTCTGGTGTGTTGTTATATCATCACTGTCAGCCATACCCTTACATGCAAAATAAGGTGTTTCATTAAATTTGTTTTACACCTTGCTACTCAAAATAATTTTAATTGTAGCTAACTGACCTTTCTAAAAAAGTTGGCCTGTCTATAAGTTGAGCTATATAAGTACCAAATACTTTATCCTATTTTTGTTTTAAAATTTATTAAGTTGCCATAAACAAACAAAAATACTGAATAATTATGTTACTGCATCAATAGCTACCTTATTCAGTTATCACATAATGCTTTTCTTTCAGGGGGGCTGCTCCAATATAGAAGAATTCTAGGGGGATGCCATATTTCCTGCTAGGGTACAAAATATCCTAGGATATTTTACGTGGGGGGGTGCCGTATTTCCTGGGGTGCAGAATTCCCAGTGACACCGGTATTCCCGTACGAAAATAATAATTCGTAGCAACTACTAAAAAGTAACAGGAAAACGAAATCAGTTTGTATTGCGATTCACAAACCCACACCACTAGGGCTTCGTCCTCGTGTCTCGGGATTTGTAAATCGCATACAAACCTCAATAATGGTTTATAACTATTACGAAGATTTCTTTAAGCCCTGGATGGGAAATCGGATGAAACTGAAATCTTTCCTGGGCGCCCATGCGCGTAGACGTCTCTCTAAAGCTGCTCCTTGAGGTGCCTTACGCAGATCGTGGATAGCTGTTGTTATAGATGTGATAGCAACGAGCTCCCAACGTCGGAACAGGTAGATAGGGAGAGTTGCTCAGACTTTCCTTTTAAATGCTCTGTCCAAGGCTGGGGTGACTGGCTTCAGTGAAGCATAGCATAGGCATGTGTTGGAATAAGCTGCTGGTGATTTATTGGTCTAGGATTGTATGAAGAAGAAATAGTACAACAACATAAAGCATGATAGAGACACTGAAGGGTTTTCAAGATATCTTTGACGTCCTGGCAAAATTTTCAACAGGAATAGGCAAAATCAAATTGTTTGATGAATTGATATTTTATAGTACAATCTAAGGTTTTATTTATTTATGTACTTACTTTGTTTTTGCCCAAGAAGGGGCTGGGTGGTGTGATCCAGGGAGTTTGTATTACAGAGATTTATAGAATAGTCGGACCTCAGACTATTTTCTCCTCAAAACAACAATATTCTGTCATCACCTAAGTGTAAAATAGTTAAACCACAGAAATTCTATGAATTATTGCTGAATAACCGCCCTCTCCCTTGGTTATCAGCGTTAATTCCTCAAACGCATATGGTTTAATTATTATTATAATAATTAATGTTTATAATAATTATACAGTTGGTTTGAATTGTCATCGCTCTAACCTAGAGAGGGCGTTCATCTAGTGATAATTCTGAATTGCTGTGGTTTAGCTATTTTATACCAGGGGTGGCTTTCGGGGGAGGAGGGGGGAGGCACAACTGGTGTCATACGAGCCCCCCTTTTTTCAGAATGGGCCCCCATTTTTAGCTACTTTATTTCCTACCTATTAAAATTATAACAGCAATAACATTTTGTTTGTCGCAGCTTTTCATCGTCCTCCAGTAAATTTCGATTGATAAGCTGAGTCAGAAATTTTACTATTCATCTTTAATACGGCAGACAAAGCTCCAAAGCTCTAGTATGCCAAAGCAGAGCAAGTCTAGCATTTATTATTCTAGAGAGAATTGTACTTAGTGGTTGTTGCTCATTCAATTTTCTTTTCTTGGTGGAACTTGAAGATTATATATAATTACGTTTGTCATTAGCTAAAATGTTTGTGTAAATTACTTTTAATTATTCTCATGAATCAGTTTCACTTTATAATTCCATGTGCACTTGTGTGTTGTTATCTATTGATGATGTGTGTAAGCCATTACTAATTTCATGCTTAATGAGTGGTGAAGTGACACACTCTTTAGAATGGGAGCAAGGTTCAGCAGCGAAGGTGTCTCTAATTATTCGTAGCAAATCTTAAAAGAAGATGGCTGAAGTTGAGCATGACAGATGAGGAGATTGTCGAGAGATAAGTCTAACTCCTTTTGGACTGGGTGAAGAAGATGTTAATAATAAGTGTATGGAGGGTAATTTAGTTGAGGAGTGTCAGATGGGTTCTGGGAGTGAGGAATTGATTGAAGACTTATGTAGTTGTGCTGATTCTTTGGAAGAAATAGAGGGAGAAGGTGATAGGCAGGAAGATGTGTCGAGGGATGTGGAAAGTAATTTGTGTGGTAATGATTGGATTGATTTGTGTGAGCTGGGTGCACCAGATGTTGCTGACAACAAGGAAGAGACAGAGTTGCTGAAACAGGAAATTATGTCAGACCCCACCCTTCAGACATGTAGGAGTTTAGCTAACAGGAAGGAGAGAGGCTACTATTGGGCAAGTGGCTTATTGTTTCAGAGACAAATGGTGCATGACCAAGAGTTTAAAGAAAGATTGGTAGTTCCCAAGTCAAAGAGAAGCATGATTCTTAAATAAGCTCATGAATTTAGTGGTCATGTTAGGTATAAGAGAATGAAGGTAATTATTGGCACTATCTTTACATGGCCGAAGGTGAGTAAAGGAGGTAGGATACCGACAGCTATGATGGAATGTCCAGTTATATCACAGCCATTTGAAGTTATAGCATTGGATATAGTGGGTCCATTACCAATTGGGAAGGGGGGAATGTGTTTCATACTTACTTCATGTTGTATGGATACCAGGTGGCCTGATGCTGTGCCGCTAAAAACAGCTACAGCTAGGGAAGTGGCTGATGCGTGCATAGTTCTATTTTCTCGAATGGGTCTACCATTACAGATCCTTATAGATCAGGGTTCATAATTTGTTAGTACACTTATGTCTGAAGTATCACAGTTGTTAGGGATAGATCATATTAATACTTCCCCATACCACCCTCAAGGAAATGGAGTATTTGGGCTTGAGAGAACCATGGAACTGCACTGTACTTCTTCACTATTGTATAAGGTCCTTCCCATGAGTCTTCTAAAGTAGCTATCAACACTGGTATTCTAATCTTGACCTTTTCTCCCACTTCCAATTCTTTATACTTTCTACCCTTGTCTTTCCCCTCTTTTCTCTTTTCACTCATCCTTCTTCCCATATCAACAGCACCATCTCTCAGTACCTCTAGTTTCTCAACCAACTCACTCACCCACTTGGTAACTGTCATCCCTTTCAGTGAATCATCTATCCATGCACCCTGCATATAAAATATCCATAGATCCATGTAACTTTCGACCATAAACCAACTTGGAGGTGATATTCCAAGATCTCTGTTATACACCTGCCTAAAAAAACAAACAGTGCTATTGGTAAAAATTTGACTCACTCAATATTCTTCTGGATCCATGGTCCTATTGTCCCAGTTGTAAAGTCTGACGGTAGAATAAGGTTGTGTGTAGATTACAGAGAGCTAAACTCGATAACTCCTCAAATCAGGGGTTGGCTTCCTTCTTTGAATGAGATTGTGGAGAAAGCTGGGTCAGCTAGAGTTTTATCTAAGTTAGATTTGGCAAAGGGTTACTACCAGCTCAAAGTTAAAGAGTCTGTGAAAGATTCGACCATGTTAATTTGCCCTTTTGGTAAGTACAGATTTAAGCAGATGCCTTTTGGACTAAAAAATGCCCCTGCAATCTTTCAAGCTGCAGTGGAGAAGGTGCTTATCTCGTGTTCACAGTTCAGTTCTAATTACATTGACGATATCTTGGTGTGGTCTGACAACTGGGTGGAGCATCTAGATCATCTGAGTAGGGTGTTGAATGCTTTACAGGACGCTGGACTGACTGTAAAGATGAAGAATTTGGAGTGAGTTGTATTGACTACTTGGGGCACAGAATCGGAGGAGAGGACAAATGGCATTACCGGAACATCGTGTCTCTGCCATGAGAGGATTTAAAGAGCCAAGAACAAAAAAAGACCTAAGAGCATTTCTCGGAAGTATCAGCTATAATTGGAAGTTTATTGCTGGTTTTTCACATTATTCAGCAGTATGGTCTCCTTTAACATCATCTAAAGCAGCGAAAGTGGTGCAGTGGACCAGTGAAATGGACACCACTTTTTTTAAGCATTGAAGTATAAAGTGTCTTTATTAACTTGTACAATTTGTATTGATTTCATCTCAAGATTAGATGACAATAATTGTCAATAAGTTACGGTTTTTTTAAAATTGCATTCTGTATCGTAATTGTCCACCACACAATTGATAAGCAATGCACATATTCTAGAATAGATAATTCTGTAGCTTAAGTTTTAGCATTAGAGTATCAAGATGAAATAAATAAGAAAGTATAGTTTCAACTTGTACAAAAACATCCTATTAACTATCTAATTGGAGAATATTTCTACATACTATCACAATTGTTTCTTAAATGAGAGTGAACAGTTAATAGTAAAAGAAGTAGTTATACACCTAGATAATATTAATTACCTTGAACATTCCAGTGCAAACAGGGCTTGTGTATAATAAATATGAGCACAAAGCAACATTAAAATGAAGTGAATAGGGAAATGCTTATGCATGGTCAACCTCTAGCGAGTCAGGTTTGTAAGACTGGTCTCTTTGTTGTAGTCTGACAACAGAGAATCAGACAGGGAATGTTTATAGTAAACAGTTCCCTGTTCTGGACTTCTCATTATTTAGAGACTAGTTATTCTATATTAGCTGTGGCTTGATAGATTCACACATGTTGGTTCGATTAACAATGAGAAGTGAAAAATGATAAAAACGAGTAACAAAGGTGATCTGTGAATGTGAGATAATACATTAGTGCAAATGAAATCATATATTATCTATATTGAAGTATGACATCATAAATGAAGTTAAACCATGAAAATATTTATGGTACATAATTTAGTTATCAGACACTTGTACTTAGAACATTTTGAAGCATTAAAAAGAATTAGATAAAAATATTTATTACGCTCCTGAATGTGGATTTCTATTTAATATTCAAACGCTATGTACAATAGAATTTAGTGAGACTAGTTATTTATTGTTGTATTAATTGTTTCAACTCATTTATTATGTACCTAATTTATCATATAAGTGAATTAATTTGATATTGAGACTTGATTCTATCACTGGTAAACTGAGTATTCACTTCACTCCTGGATCTTCCAGCTTTTTCATGGGAGCAGAATCCACCAATTAGCTCATGAGCTAAAGCAAATCTAAAACTAAGAAGATTTCTCTTATTTCCTCCCTTACCACTAGGATTATTAGGTTGAACATAACGCTCTGAAGCATATGCATTTAAAATACATACTTTAAAGTGATAAAAAACCACCTTTCGCCACCACTTTTTAGTTCAGCGACCCATGTTGTAATATTACTTTATTGGTTTGTCATCATATATTGTTTTATACCAAGCCGTCCTTTGAATGGTATCATTGCTTTATCAACCATACATTCCCTATGAACTTCACATTCACTAACAAAATGTGGTACAATTATATCTAACAATGCACGTACTTTGAAATGTTTATCATGGCCAGGTTGAATAGTACTTACTAGGTGACCTTGAGCATCACCTGGAGAGGGTCAGCAGGGCCTGCTATTATTATGTTGTTGCTGGAATATACTTTTACCATTAATAGTGTTAGTAATATCAAAAAGTAATTTAAAGTCTCCACATTTGGTTGTGTGGTTATTACAGATGAATAAAGCCTTAATTAAGCATGCAGCAATTTTCTAATACCTACACAAGGGCAAAAATATTAACAGGAAAAGTACCATTTGGCCCTCAATATATTGATGAATTCAACCCGGGTGAAGATTGAATGACGATCCAGTGACGACATGGAAGGAAGTAGCTGACGGCCATCAAATGCTTTTCAGCCACATGGGTATACCTCTCAAGATATTGTCCGATAATGCTACTCAATGTGTGAGTTCACTCTAAAAGATTTGTGCAGTTTATTAGGTATATCTACATACAAGTTAGCGAATATGTAGAATCCTCTCTTCATGACATTGATGTGAGCAATTGGATTATTCAGTTGCTGGAGAAATTAGAATTTTTGAGAGACTCATGCCACTATCTTAATTAGTGAGAACAGAAAGCTATATTGGATAAGAACAAACATTTCAAATAACTCAGAATTAATGAACCAGTCATCATCCACATTCCTGGGTTACACAGTGCACTGGATACGTCTTGGGTATGCCCTTTAATAGTACATATGTTGTATATAGGTCCAGTTAATGAGGTCAATCAGCTGTCATGCACATGGATACCCAGACTAGAAGATATGGTGAATATTATTGGTCATTACTTGGCAACTTCCAAATTTGTTTTAGCAAAACAATACAACCAGTTAAAGGTTCACTATAGATATAACAACTTTTATTTGACCCTATGTAAAGTTCAAGTATAAGAGAGTCCCCTTTGTGTTGAAAAAATGCCTCCACCATCTTTCAGGAAGCTACTCCTAAAGTTTTGGGGGTAAAGAAGATTTCAGTGCAAATTACACAGACGATTATAATTGTTTTCTCAGGTGGGAACAATTTCATATTTGAAAAAAGTATTTAGGGCTCAAAAACAAAAACATGTTTTGACTGCAAAACTAGCCAAGTGTGAATTTGGGACGTGTAAATTGGTAAATCTCAGACACCTTATTGGGCAAGAAACTTTATCAATTCCTGAACATAAGATTGCCAATTTAGTGGAGTATGCTCAGGCAGTGACAGTGAAAGAGCTCAGATTGTTTCTTGGGACATATGGAGATTACCGGAAATTATTCCTGGATTTGTGAAGATAGCAGCAGTCCTGTTCCAAGATACGTCATTTAGGGCTGTGTGGATGGACGAAACTGTCGCCACTTTTTAAATTAAAAACAATACTTGTTAGCAATATTCTTTGGCACACCCCCAAGGAGAAAGGAGAATGACACATTGATATTGCAGACTGATTCTTTACAGGTCTGGGAAGAGTGCTATATGCAGTGAGAAACAGTAGAGCCATCTGTGGCCTTATATTCATGGCAACTGAAACCAGTGGAGAAGAACTACTCTATCACCGAGTTGGAGACTCTGGCTATTGTGGATGCTGTTAGGCATTTAAAAAAATTTATCTATGGGGTAACACCTTTGAGTTTATCACAAACTACAAGCCCTACTCTTATGTCTTAGAGCAGCAACATTAAACAATCGAGCGAGACACTTTATGTTATATCTCCAGCAATTTGAATTAGGGATTACATCCGTTTCTGAGTAGTGTAGCCAAGACCACCTCACAAACCAGCTTTGCTGAAAACTCCTCTTCACATCCTGTTTCTTTCCAAAGTTTCTCTTTGGAAAAGTAAAAGTTGCTGCTGGCTGGTGCGGTTTCTGCTCCGTGGAAGCTGGGGAAGCCATGACAGTACAGTGAACTGTTACCACTCCGCGTCTACCGTAGTGGTTGTGAGTGCAACGATTATTACCCGCGCGGTTCAGAAAAAGTCATTACTTTTGTATGCGACGATCCTTACCTGTAACTAGGTTAAGAGAAAAAGTGGTCCGGCCAAAGCCGGACCGGCCGGACCGGCCGGACCGGCTCCTACGCCCTTGGAACTATCCAGCATTAATGTTTAGTGTGTCATGTATTTAGTGCAAATATATTAGCAATGAGTCCCTAGTTGTCTCTTGCACTCTTTAGTACCTCATAGGCTCCAACTATAACAGATTTAAAATTTCCTTTTTCCATAAGGTTCCTTGTTTTGTCCGTGAATAATGTCAGCTAGATGATATTAGATCATTGTGGAGATTTAGCTATTTTTATTTTATATTATATTATACGTCAATAAATTATTATGAATAATGATAGAACAAAACCTCACTAATTTCCTTGCAATAATGTGGTATAATGAGAGCAACAATACAATTGGTAAAGGTTTGAAATGTTCGTACCAGAAAAAGATAGAAAAAGATTATTGTTATTTACGGTAACATATTCCACATCTATTAATTTATCTAATGTACTTCCCTGAACGCTTCTCCATAGCTGAAGTAACCACGGCACCAATAAAAGCCAGATTCTTCTAATTGTAAACGATTTAATATAACAGAATAGTTACCTTCTTTAAAATGGCCAGATTCTGAAGCTATCTTGACAATAACGGAGTGTATGAATACTTCAAGGTGTCATGAGGAAAGATTAATATACATGTAGAAGGACTCAACTATTTCAATTATGTTTTTTATGGTTTGCAGCACGTAATATTTATTAAATTGATGAGCAAACAAGTGCATAATAAACAAATTTATATATATTATATATATTTGAAATCTGACTGAAGATTATATCATGATGGTGTAAAATATGAATCCTTCTCACATCATGCTTTTTAAGTATTTGACTACCTCAGTTTGATGCATAACATATGTCATAAATGTAAATTGATTAAAACATTTCATCTATTGATTAATTCTAGTAAACATATTTAATGTAGTAATGTAGTAAATTAAAAATGCAAAATGCTGCAGTGGTTGATAATTATCACAAGTCAATAATTGTATCATGTATTTGACTGATTATAATACTTCACTTAATTTTAAGTAACTAGCATAATGTCTAAATAAAAGAATACTTATAATTTAATATGTAATGTATAAGGTCCCAATTATTATATACTTGGAAGACTGTAACTTGTTTACCTCATTTATATTATTCAAATAATTAAATTTAACTGTTGGCTTTAAATATATTATTACATAATTGTTTGAATTATTTCAACTGAACTATAATCATAAAATATACCTGTTGCCAACTTTGTGCTTGTATATCGAGACACCAAACATCACTTAAATTCTTGTTGCCATCATCACCACCAATTACTAACAGCTGTGGGTTGTTGGTATTATAATCTAGACAAACAGCTGCATGAGCACATCTAGGAGATGGTTGTGAGGCTCCATCAGGATACACAAGTTTGGTAAACACCTAGAAAATAATGAAACAAAATATACCCAATAATCATAAATGCTTTAAATGTTAATACCATTAGACTGAAGTGGTTGTGTATCTATTAAAACAACAGACAGTATCACTGCATCATACAGTCATAATTACATGTATAACATGAACAAGATGATGTACTTAAATAAAATATATAAAAATATTTCTAAATATAATAAGGTAAAGTAAACACAAATAGCTGTATATATAAATGATAGAGTATTAATGTTACATAATTAAGATTAAAGTATAATTGGAAGGTCTACAGAAACTGGAATAAAATAAGATGACTATAAACCAGTGAATTCTGGCAGTTTGAAAAGAATTTAGAGAAAATATTATTATAATTAATGATATTATTAGATGATTAATAAAAATATTGTAAGATATTTATTTAGTCTACTTATATACATTTGCTCAATGTAATCTGCTACATAAGTGACCTCTTAGTAAAACATTCTTTGTGAGTGCAGCTGCCTCCTGACCTTTTATCAGCACAAACTACAACCTGTCTTATATGCTCAAAATTACAATCTCTCTCCCTTTTCATCATTATAAAATGTCTATAAACTCACTGATTCCTATAAACTGATCAGATAGTACTAATAATGTTAGCATGATCAATAGATTCCAGTTCTATATAACTCATATTACATAAACCACATTCTACTATTATATTTTATATTTGTAAAAAAACAACATATTGAATGTATACTACTTGAGATGAGAAATGAATGTGATAAAATAGTTCTAATCTGAACCTGGTGGTGCTAGTCATTTTGCATATCATAAACTTATTAAATTGAAAAATGTAATTGACATAAAGGTAAGGTATTTATCAATGCATAACATTATAGTCTTTGTATGAACTGATTGATGTGAATAAACTATTAGTACAATTATGTAATGAGGCTAGAACTAGTATTTTAATACTTGTGACCGTCTATGGGAGAACCGGGCACAACGCGGCGTGCGTAAATGTCGAGAAAAGATCGATCGATTTCTTAAAAATGTATTGTTTCAAGCCCACGGAAGGGAACGGTTAGGTCTATTATAGTGGGAACGACTTAAGCTACAACGATTAAACTTGGAGAGCTCAATATCTGGACGACGACAACTCTGTAAGTGCAAAAAAATTTTTTTCGAAAGGTGCCGCGTTGTGCCTGGTTTTCCTGTAGACGGTCACATTTAATGGTCATATATAAATTTGACATAAACATTAAATCATTTAATTTAATTCTGAAACTAGCCAATATTGATTACTGCTTTGCCTAACTTATTAATGTTTAAAGTATTTCCACAATTACCAACTAAGAATATCGTTAGTGAAATCAATGTTCTATATACTATGAAATAGTCAACCACAGAATTAACATGAGCTTATCTGTCATTCATGTGTTTGTAAAGTATTCTACCATACATATAATAAATTTTTAAAAAAATCAGGATTAGATTTAAACAAATAAATAAAATATATAATGTCTCAGTAATTCAGGAGCAGATTTTGGATTTGTGAGGGGGGCTCTTTTTTAAGAAGGGAAGAAATAGCTACAGCTACTGACAGAAAAATGTTGTAATGCATTTCTTACAAGATTATATTCTAATATTCATCTGTATAGTAATTAGCATTATAATGTGACTCTCCAGAACTAAATGGATGAAATGCTATAATCAGGAAATAAAAATAAATCAAATCAAAATGCTCATCATTTTAGTAATTATGCTACTTCAAACTTCCTGTTATGCTCATATTATGCTCCTTTACAGATCTCAAAGATCACCTTAACCACATTCATAGCTATAAGAATCTCACTACCAATGACTAAACTGAATCCTGGTATGGCCACTGTTGATATGTGAGTTGTTGATCTGCATCCTGATGGGCAACAGTGCTGGATCTGAAAGTGTTTATTTCCTAAAGTAAGTTGTATTGAAATCTTCAAATAGAATTACCTCTATAGAGGGTATTTAGTGAACTCAAAATTTCATTTTAAAAAGTCCCAAAAACAGTGTCTTGAAGACTACATCAAATTCTTATTGTAATAGTACAATAAAAATGCTTTGCCAAAAACTTACTACCTCATTATACTTATAGACTATTCATGATAGCAAAAGCTAGTATTTCTGAAATCACTTATTATGCTCCAAATTATGCCAGCACAATTTACCAACCACTAGTTAATGGGCACATATAATCATGAAAAAAAAAAGAAACTGATTTATGAGAAATAAGGAAAATACAACTATTTTTTAGCTAATGGTGAAAATATTTTCTATAATTGTCAAATTCAACCATGAATAAAATTATTGAATGAGCAACAACTATCAAATAATAATATTCTCTCCAGAATTAATAAATGCTATACTTGTTGCTTTGGTATACTACAAACTTAGTCTGCCATATCATCCGACAAATAGTCAAAATTCGGACACAGCATATCAATAAGTAGAAATGCATTCGTTAGAAAATTGTTATTATTGGAGTATGAGGAAAAACATTGACGACAATAAGTTATTGTTATTATAATTGTATTTCCAGTTACAGGTAAGAAATACAGTTGCTAAATAATATGAGGGCTCATTCTGTTTGCTTCATTTTTTTGATGGCTGCAGTCTAGCTATTAACTTATCCTTTCTTGAACACTTGATCCACTACAACTACTTCATAGTACATGTTAATCACAAGTCTTGTTTGGAAATGAACGCATCACATCCTCAGCGTCAATTAAGTATAAACCACTGAAATAATCACTAATAATAATTGACTGCTAAATCACAACATGAACTCCACATATCAGTGAGTAAATGCAACTCACAGCAAAAGTTTACTCTTCACAATATTTTCAAATAGCAAAGTATTCCAACACATTTCATGTAATTTAAATATTTCATACATATATACATGTAAATGAGGAGCTAATGCTATAATAAAATATAAGTACATATAATAATTGATACTAAAATATTATTTGCATTTAATTATAATAAAATATAGATGCATATAATATTTTAGTATAACAATTGTAAAGTTTCAGTACTATATAAAGTAACTTATGTTATAGTGCCAAAACTGTGAATACATAGACTACTTACAAAATGTATTTCTTTAAAAATTTAATGTTGTATTTTCTATGCTTGCCACATTAAACAATTCTTACCATCTGTGTCAAGTCTATGAGGTATGTATCATTGAAATAACTAGTATCATCAGATCCACCAAACAAGACTGCATGAGTAGGACTAATACCGGTGAGAGTAAAACCAGTTCTCGGAGAAGGTCGAGTTCCAGTAATTAAGGGAGAAGACCATGTACCTAATTCGAAATAATAAATTTTTGTACTAATGAATGAACTAACACTTCGTAAATTGACTGGACTAAGAGAAACTAAGATCCTTCATGAAAAAATGTATTTAACTTAACTGCTTCCCATATGGTTTGCTTGACTGTAACTATTTTGGAGGTGTAAACACACACAAGCACACACACAGATGTAGTCTTGGCAAAACTTGTTTGAGGGTCAGATGATAATAAACGTTGACTTAATTCACATATTAAAGGAATAGGAATTATATAATCCTAAAATAGTGTAGACACGAACTAATTAAAGTGAATACTAAACTACTTATTAGCTTTAGTTATATCATTAACACCATTTATATTCTGAGCTGAAAGGTCAACTCTTTCATCAACTTTGTTCCTCTATTTTTGCAATTGAGAACTCCCACCTTCCTTTTGCATTATAATTCTGGCGGTAACTTTCAAAGCTCACATGATATAATTCTCACACAATCTTATCACAAAAATGAAATGTTGGATTTTAAAGGATAATACTAGCACTTTCTGATGTAATTTAAATGTACACTTCTAAAGTTAAATAAGTAACCTCAAAATAGCTATTACAATTTTAGATTCATTTTTTAAAAGAAGATATTCATAATTATTGATCCTCCATCAATAACATCTGCAACATCACAAAGGGCAAGTTTTACATTTGAAAACATACGAATTGAAGTGATAAAAAAATGTTTTATCATTTATGCTCACAAAGAATTACTCATGAACTAGACATAATCAACATAGAAAAATAATTTCATGTACATATGTACATATGATGACCCATTGTAAAGTTGCAAGTGTATGTTTGTCAAAAATGAAATGTTGGATTTTAAAGGATAATACTAGCACTGATAATACTGATTCTGCTCTGCTTCTTGACCAAGATCTTTTAGGTATGTCTTTAGCTAGATAACCAGCTACTTACTGTCCAGTAACTTGCTGACTAACTTCAATTAGGTGCCACTACTGTTGATTTTAGCTGATGGGGTATAATACTGTATTTTTTGTCCCCGCAATTCGGCTGGCATAGGGTTAATGTTTTCCTATAGTAGTGCAAAATACATAAAAAATTCCCTTTTTATCCAACCACATAGTTTCACCTCCTCTTCCCTCTCCCACTATTTAGCAGACTCTACTCTTAGCTATTTTGGTAGGAAAATTATAAAGCACTTAGTTTAATGAACTCATCATAGAATTTCAAGTCAAGCAAGTTAGTACTTTGCTCTATTTTTTAAGTAAGATTTCCACATGTCACAATCTATGATCTAGTGAAACAAGATGTCCTATGTACCATATATATTTATACTTTTACACAACATCTGAATGTTATATTCAAGTTTTACTTATTAGTGTCTTACTCACTTCACTCAATTCCACATGTGTAATAAATATAACACAAGCAAATCAAATTTTATAAATACTACCTCAACAAATTGAGTATCCAATTCAACTAATTGAACCATAATGTATTGTTCTTATTTACATTTGTAATTTCAGGGAATTTCAAAGCATTGACACAATTGAGACATGATTCTATACTAACTTTGCTTACATTTTTACTATTATTTCTCATTGACAAAACACATGTTAGTTACATTATCAAACTATTAAACACACAATTTTTCATGAATAGGCTATTCAATGTAGTAGCACATTATTGTATTAAAATATTTTATGCCAAATATTAATACATTCTATATAGTGAAATTTAGTGGAAATAACCATGTCTGTTACTATAAATATAGCTAATAACTCTAAAAATACATTATTATTTCAGAAAATATATGTAACACATACTTACCATCTAATCTGTAATACTATTAATATATTTGATATGATTATTACTTACTTTGTGAAATATTATACATATGAATCTCATTTGTCCAGCCACGACCATCTTGATATTGTTTATTCTCAGTAAATAGTAATCCAGACTGCAGTTCACCTGATGGTATGCCATAGCCTCCAATGAGGATTAATGTATTATTATGATGTATCATTTGACACCCAGCTTTCCTCATGGGTCCACTATCATGTTGTGGTGAGATTTGAGTCCATGTCATAGATCTGGTGTCTAACTGATGTAATGAAGCATGGTATGATGTACCATCATAACCACCAAACAAGTAGAGAATATGATCTGAATAAGCTGTTGCACAGACATATATTCCAGGAGGTGGAGTACCAGTTGTAGCAAGTTCTTTCCACGATTCTGTAGAGCACTCATAGATTTGGACTACCTTCTTCAATTGTATTTTATTGTTATTAAAGTTGTCAACATAACCTCCATGAATGTAGAGTTGGTCAGTACTTGCTGAGGCATTAGCTGATAGTCGAGGTGAAGGTTCATAATGACTGAGAGGCTGATCTAAAAAATAAAATCATTGGTGTAATAATAGAATATACATTTACATTGACACACAAAATAGTAATATTTACCATAAATAATATATTTAATTACTTCGTAACATGTTAATGTTTCTAATATACTTTTGATCTTTACATTTAAAATCTATTACTATTGATATTTGTCCAGCATCTTGAAGATCCTATTATCTCCTAAAAGTACTCAGTTTGTCTCAAAGTTCACTGGCATCAGTTGTCAAACAAGTAGTCATTTTCTCTACCTAGCCAAGCACATGCAGCCAGTAACCACAAAGTACAAGAGCAGCTGTCATAACAAATAACTGTATGCAGATAAGAGTTGTTAAAACAATTCTACTTGTACTACTTTATGAATTCCAATAAAACATTAAATCTAAATTTGTGCCTGTTTTCAACTGGATATTTAGTATTTGCAATATAATGTATGTTCATTATAACATCAGTGAATAATACACATTCTGTTAATTATGTTTCAGTGAAGATGTTGAAAATGCAATGAATTAAAGGAATATAGCTTGAATTAGGTTAAAATAATTCTTAAAATTTACAGGATAAGGAGATAAAATAGAACAGAAAAAAGAGAATTTCATATTTTTAGTGAGAGAAGTATGAAAAAAAATGGACAAGTAAAGTTTTATCGAAACACGAGTGATATTAATTAAAATCGCAGTCGTCAAAAGTTCATTGTATCCTGACTCCGCCTACAGTCTTACTTTACATTCATTTGCTATAGCTATAAGCATTGCCCGGAAATATATTGCTTATTGGATAAAAGTTCTACGAGGTTATGGTCAGACTAATCAGATCATTGATTCAGTTTTTTACGGTTTTGCATATTTCTACATTTAACAATATATTCTCAACAAATTCAATAGATATGTAACATCTTTATATTTGAACTATTCTGAATATTTGTATCTCAATAGAAATAATAGATAAAAACAGAAGAGTTGTTAACCTAATAATAGATTGCCTATCAAGTGGCTA
>WLWI01001960.1_pt1 | contig 17810 bp, 12 predicted proteins | sample 6701501 | NCBI WGS metagenome assembly WLWI01 (sample SAMN12718690, study PRJNA515312) | sponge metagenome | isolation source: marine sponge | host: Mycale hentscheli | place: New Zealand: South Island, Marlborough, Capsize Point | collected 2014-11-01
ATAATCATGCAATATTCATTGAATTGTGAAAAGAGAAACAGTATTCTTGGAGTGTCCTTTCTTAGGGAACACTGTAGGTCAGACATGACAGGGAATTCATCTGTGTCAACACAAAATTGTTCATCTTAGTAAAGAACACGAGCTGCTCCCAATCCTGCACCTGAGGCATCATTATGTATAGGGAAAACTTGTCTGATTGTTTTGACTCTTTAGTTGTTTATCATTTTTGTTTGCAGAACAAAATAAATAAAAAATCAGTACAAAACTAACACTCCAAAATCACTTTATTTCAAGATGCAATGCTTTTAACTTATTTTGAAAGCTGAGATACATATACATCCACCATAATAAAAAAAAGTCTGAAAAATTCATTAATAATACTGACTAGACATTCACACTATATCTCAACAGGAGAGCCTACATTATTATTTATGCAGACAATCAGATTTTGAACATAAGCCTCACAATCAATATTATCAGAATATACATAAAATTATGGCACTCCTTATCTTAAATAACTGTTTTTCAGTTTCTGTCTTAACTTGCAAGAGGTTTCATCTACATAGTGGTTCCATAACACAAGTTTAAGTGGAGCTGAATTTATAGATATTTCTTCAAATAATCCTGTGTACAAGTTGACCACAGTTGAGAAAAGAACTTATGTTGGATTAACCGTGGAATCTGAAGAAGATGGGATGCTACAATTTCTTCTTGATTGGTCATTGAAGAGAGAGTGAGTGAGTATGATGGTAGGTGTACTTCTACTGTTTACTGATAACCTACACATCCAGATAGATTATATAATACCTTTACTTTAAGTCTCATCTTACTATTCATGCTGTTCAGGTCTTGAGCCGCTCTGAACAGGGAACAAGTACATGTCTGGATCAAACTCAATAGACTGTATGTGTGCATACATTATTGTCTTGTACCTTACCGACTATCGTACTTAATGATATTCATGATTACAAACCCACTATACTACATGTCATTGGCATTCATTTACAGCTGTGGTTAATGCAGTTATTTGGTTGTTCTTGCCAAAATCAATTAACTTCTGTAGGAGTTACGCCCCTACACATGCTAAGAGGGAAATTGCAAGATGCTTGTCAGAGCAATAGTAGGGAAACTAACATGAGTGAAAACTTGAATAAAAGAAACACATACAGCGAAGTACAATCAAAGTAATAGTTGGTACTACAATGGAAGGCTCTAAAATTACTTTCTGAGATACTAAGTAAACGAAACATTTGATTCATATTCCATACATAATTATTCACTGATTATGCAGCGATTATAACATCATCAAAACAGCATTAATTTAAGTCGGGTAAGTTATTACGATTACATTTATACACTGAGTCATCCATTGTGTATAGTATACGCTGCCCAGTGGTAATATATATAAATAAAACAACTAGAAGGTTTGAGTAACGATCATCAAAGAACATCAGGAAGCTTGTAAGTTAGTTGATGAGAAGGTTTCAGCTATTGCTGAATATAGTTGGCAGCAGCATCACCCCATTAAATGGGAACTAGTAAGAGTTGTGACAGAGCCACTCAAAGAATTGTGAGTAGAAGGTCAATGCAGCTCTATCCTTTCAGATGACACCAGATACCCACCAAGTTAACTGAGACAATATTGGTTAAGAGCAAATTCATGGATCTGGCTGTCTGTGCTGCATGCTAGTCCACCTTCAAGATATGTTAACCAGTTAGAATTCACTCTATTTATCTGGGAGATTATATTATTGTTTTATTATATCACCAAGGAGAGTTTGATCTAATTGACCCCAGACGAGGATTTCATCTAGAAGTTGAAACATGGGTGTTAGTTTTAGTTACACATAATATTAGCTGTTAGAACTGGGATAGTTTGCTATTATCTGAACAATATTTGTGCACTAAAATTAATACAATTACTGATTCATGCATGCATTTAGTAATTATCATTCTATACTAAGACTATGTCACTACATAATCATATTTTTGTTGTACTCCATTTTGAATAAAAAAAAGAGACTATTGTGTTGAAAATATTGACATTCATTTGGATAGCTAGCTAACTAGAAAGTCTGAGAAATTTATAAATGTTTCCACCCATCAGTTTACTCCAGTATTGATTGATTAATGTTCATGCTACTGCTACTACTTTAACTGATAATTGTCACTAAATCTAAATCGCAGCCTAAAGTTACCTCAACACTATTCCCATTACTTTAGCTACCTATTTTGCTAAAAATTCTGCCAGTAAAATAGAAACCCACAGCGATTGCTCTTCCCGTATAACCCCAGCGTAAGAAGAATGGGCTCGCTAGAAACGATTTGGGTGGGGCAGATTAGGCGAATAAACGTAGTAGTTATAGCAATGTTTGAATGGAAGGACTACTAGCGTCATGTGCTATACGTTTATTTGGTCTTGTCCAAATATGGACTGGAGCTGAGTTCGTGAGCTGCTGGACTGTCCTCCCTAGTGTCTTCTTCGCTCGTACTCCGACTTTGTCGTATCCAGTGAGTTTGTCAAGTTATAACACCAGTCTATAATAGTTCACATTAGATTTACTTGAGAGAGCTAATGCGTAGTTTAAACATCAAAACTCAGAAGATCCTTAGAATAATTTTTTAATAGTTCTTGAGCTTACATCTTATACAGGATGGTGGTTGGTTGTTGCTGTATGCAAAGTTAAAAAAGAAGAATTGTGCCATGTTTAATTTATTATGGCTTACTAGTATTAACTGGTGTTTGGTTGGCACATTAATGTATAGTTGTCTCAGGAGCCATAACCTTTGTCATAGCCTTGCCTGGGAATAATATATGGGGAGTTCTGTACTGCATTGTCTGTAGCTAGAGTCAATCAAATTATGCCAACACATACCTTACCTCAAAGTATTACACCAATCACTGATTATTAGCAATTGAGCACTATATCTCCACATCAGTCAGTCAGAAAAATGGAGGATACTAAAACAAGCCTTGCAAACTGTTCCATACTGGATATGAAGCCTCATGAAAAAAGTAAAAGAGACCATAAGTTTTTCCCATTTTTTTTTGCACACTTATGACCAATCACGGACAGTTTTAAGCACATCACTCATAGCTTCGACTTCTCACAAACATTGCTCAAGAAAGTTCTTTACCATCAGTTCAAGCAAGTTAGTCAAAGTAAACAGCCTTTTCAGGATTAAATTTATTTTAAGATTGTGGGAATTATTTAAAACAGATTCCATTCCTGTTGAAATGAGAAATACGGCAGGACTAAAGTTTTTTCTCAATAATAGTCTTCACCAGGAAGTTGGTTTTATAGTGACTTAGACTCAGTTGAAGTAGATTAGTAATAAACTCTCATCTCTATTTTTATTCTAGTAACATATAATATGCACCCAAATATAAATTAATCTGATGCTTTAAAAGCCTGTTTGCACTCAGTTTAGCTAAGAGTTTGATCCAGTGACTTCTTCATTGCATGTATGTTGTTATTATAAAATTACAAAAATGCGATATATATTTTTATCAAAATCAGTAAATAGCAAACACCTAATTTTAATTTATTTTTGTTGTGTCTAGGCTTAGTCATAAGCAAGTATCTATCTGGAATATTCTGAGTTGCAATACAGTTTGGCTGACATTGTTCATTGTCGTTATCTCTTGTAGTGTGGGTGTGGCTGATATCGGAGCTAATAGGTAATTACATAACACATATGATGGCGAGTAGAGAAGGGGGTATAACAAAGGGATGGTGATGCAATAGGATGTAAGAATTGTTTAACTGATGTGATTTTTCTTGTCTCAAACATTATACCTGACTGTATTTGTGTATAGGCATTAAAAATACTACTACTTATGAACTGCTACAACTAAAACCTAGAGTTAATTGAGCTACAGTTGGTCAGTTTCATGGATAAAAAGTTGAAAGTCGGCCAGCAGTCCATGACCTGGCCATTATTGCACATAGAACCACACTCATAAGTTTAAGTAGCTGAGAGCACATTTTAAAAAATTGCATTATAAGAATGGTTATAACCATTTGATTCTCCTTAATGCTTTTCTGTGAGATTTCTATTCTCTTCTAACTTTATTTTATATATTATGGCATTTTGTTGTCAGCAGAAATACAGGATATATTTCTGTACGGAAAATTGCAATACTATTAAGAAAATACGTATAAGTGCATGTGGCATTATTTTGCTGTATCCTTTCAAATTTACTTCCTATGACCTTGCCTACTAAAACTGGATTGTCGTAATCCTCTTGATATATCTCTGTTTCTTGAGCTTCATAGATACTTGTATCTATTGAGCTTTAAACACAAATTGTAGATTTGACTTATTGAGCTCCAATAGTCACTGAACATTCTTCCTCGAGTAGGTAGAGCATTATCTGGGGCTATATTATTTGCAGTATGTTACTGTGGTCATTACCTTTTCCCTCTCACTGGTTTCATAATTTCCCATTAAAAAAAGACAGCCTTCAAATTTGTCCTTGTAGAACTGAAAAGCAATAATCACCAGGTAAATTTCTAATTGTTTAGCATTACTGTTTTTAACCCTGTTAGCAAGTGCTCAGTCAAAATGGCTGACCTCGTGTCACATAAAGTGCTGTGACAAGTAAACTAAGAACAAATGTACGTAGCGGCCTATGATTACATTGTAGAGTACAGAGTACTACACTACTATTTTCCACGTATGGTGTTATGGTGCATTAGAGTACTACAATATTTTTTTTCCATAGTGATGACCACACTGTTATGAGCAGAATTATAAGTAAAATGTATTATAATAAGCTTATAATTTCTTCACTAAATTGTAATCAACCTTCTACTTTATTATTGGCATTAATATAGAACAAATAACTATAAATAACAGTGACCACATTAATCAATACTATTACTGTTGCTAGCACTCTTACTATGACATTTCTATGATAATCGCCTTTAGTGTTGAAATCTGATACTTCTGCATTTAATGTAGGATCCTGGGTCATTTTTGCACTATTATGCGTCTGCACCATCAAACTCATGACTATAGCTGCTTCCATTTTCATGCTTGTTAAATACTCACCTTGTACGCTGTGTTTTTTCTTGTTTGTTTGTTTACTGTTTTGTCTTCTGTTAAGATGCTCAAGACTTATATGTGACATTGTTTCCCAGCTTTTGTATGCTAAGAGTTATCAGTGAGAATTTAGCTTCTTCCATGAAGACAACATTTATGTCTAATGTTTTCATTGCGCAGGAGTTACATATCGACAAAGCGAGATGCCAATAATTATTATGATTGTCCGTGAATGATATTGTAATAGCTACCTAACTAGTCTATAATAGTGCCGAGGGTTTGCCCTTTTAGTGCTATATTATACAATGTAGTCACAATTCACAACAGACACATTTGAGTAGAATATTATATCACGATTATTAACAAGATGATAAGAAAAGGACATTGTACAGATTGCAGACCACTCAGTGAGAATAAAGGAAGAGAAGGGTGAGGCTGAGTTACTGAGCTACCTTGAACCATCTTCTGATCTCATCATCGCTAGAGTTTCTTCGTGCGTTGTCTGACTCCACCTGGCTCTAGTGAGTTTACCCAGTCAAGATAAGTAGGGATAGAACAAGCTTGCTCTTGAAGCAACTAATACACAGTTTTAAACTTTCAAACTGTGAAGATAATTATTCCAGTTTTATTTTTATAGCTCGTGAGCTAAATTAATGACACCTGATTAGTTGTTTGGAGGGTTATTTAGTATGCAAATAATGAAAGAGACTTGTGCATATTTTTAATTAGTTATGGCTTCTGCATCAGTCCACAAAAGCTACAGTAATCATGTGGGTCATAATATTTTACTAACCACTTGCCTGGAAATGGACTGGAGACAGCCTTAAACGTTTTCAGGTTCACTACAGGAATTTCTGTAGTTCTTACCAGTCACATGACTAACCTCAAACTGACTATATGAAATGATTAAGCATTAAAACTTCACTGCACCGGAAGTGGGTGTGACTGAAATATTAAATAAGCCCTACAAACTGATTCATATGGAGTATAAAGATGCACATGAAACATGAAAGAGCAGCAGAAGGCTATCCTATACTTTTATTTGCACTCTCAGAATTCACAAGCAGCAAACTCACACGCTCGTCTCAGAAGAGAGCTTTAAGTTCTCCACTCACAGCTCAAAATCCCTTGATAACAGTGTTCAAACAAGCTCTTCACAATTGTTTTAAGCAAATTTCCTTAAGCAAAGACCTTCCTAGCTGACAGTTCATGTAGACATCCATTAGTTCGTGATTATAATATACTACTGGTCTATGCTTAACTTGTTGCATTTCAATGAAGCTTGTAAGTACTTTAGGTATCCCCAGACCCATTTTCTCGCTGTACATGACTGGAAGAGGGAGGAGTATCTGGCCCGCATGACTAAGGTTAACTTCAAGGTTTGGGTGATAAAACGCTAGCTAGACCATGAGCATTATCTCAGTATTAGTTTTCACTAGAAAGTTTCATAGAGACTTTGAGTCATTAAAGTTTAATAATTACATACTTGCCAACTGTCATGAAACCTCCAGGACCATCCCACACTTATCACTTAGCCACTGTCCACAACAGAATTGTACTTTTTTTATCATTCGTCTTGGAAATTGAACTTTGTATCCGCTTACTTAGCATGATCTGCAAAGATGTTACTTAGCTAATCCACCAATAGTTCTTGATTTCATAAAGCTCACGAATGCTTCCACTTTTCTAAAACTTGGTTCAAAATACAATGTTTGTTCTCTCGAAAAATTGTCATGAAATATTATATAAATTCAATTGGAAGTAAAGTTGCCTCACAATTTTTAATCAGCCATCAGCAATCAATGCTATTGCTGCCGGTTCCTTGCATTAAAATATTATTATTATTTTTCACTAATACAGGGTTGTGAAGTTCAGTCTAGAATTAACATTGAATAAATAAAAGGAATAGCAAAGGTTTGAACTGATTTGTTGAGTAGAGTTAAAGATACACTTCAATATGTTACACATATTGATTAAGATAAATCATTTACAAATAAGACATTTACAGATTTACAACTATGTGCTAAAAAAAATAGTGGTCTGATATAAACAACACAAAATTTTTTCCTAACATTATAGGATGTAGTTTTAATTTCTTATAATATAATATGTTATCAAATCTACAGAAATAGCATGGGTCGCCATCGTTATCCAGCTCCACACTGGGAAAGTAGCAACAGAAGACTATACAGATCAACGCTCTAGGAGACTCGTTGTTCATTATATCAATCAACCTCAATGTTTCTCTAACACTCAATATCTGTTAATAGCCATCACAATGATCTGGATTTTCAGAAGGAAAACTAAAACTCAATATTTCAAACTCTGTACTGTAATAAAGCCACAAAAGACAAATAATAAAGTAGAGTTGTTATCTCTACCATTGATCTGGTCCATTTGGAATGGTTCAATAAATATCTTAAAAGAAATTCATTCCAGAACTACTTCACTAAAACAGAAACTATTATTACTATGTGGAGATGTAGAAGCCAATCCTGACCCCTATAATAAAGGTAAATTAACCTCTTTCCAGTGTGATGTTAAAATGGAGTCAACCATAACTACAGCCACTTGTAAGGCTATCAATATATTAGGTGAAGATAAATTTCTGGTTTTCTTTATTATATTTCAATTGAAATAATAATAAAAAAAATTATAGTATTCTCTCACTTTCACAGGGTTTTTAAACAAGATAGAATTAAAAATATTTGGTCGCCTCCGGGAATCGAACCCATTATTGCTTGCTGGACACAAGTGCTCCGCCATTGGGCTATGACAACCAGCCAGCAAACAAACACTCCAATTATGTATTTATACTGTTAAAGTGTACTGCTATGCTACAGTCTCACTCTCAACAAACAAACGAAAATTCTCTTTTTCAAAGATTTTATATGTTGAATTTTTTACTCCACTAATTTTTAACTTCAGCATTTCTTTCTCAGCCTTCTTTTACTCATTAGATGTATTGTCTTACTTTCACAGGCTTTTAAAACAATACTGAATTAAAAATATTTGGTCGCCACCGGAAATCGAACCCAGGAAGAATACATCTAATGAGTAAAATACAGCTGAGAAGAAAATTATGAATTGTAAATGTTCATCAGAGCTTTAAATAGAATTATGAAAATATTCATACTTGACATGCACAGCATTTGTGCAGATTAGTATTTTACAGACATTGGAAAATGTAGTAACACAATTTTAGTAGCAAAATTGACCACTTTAAATTGGTTATATTTCTGACTAAATTCAGTTAAACAATAAAATGTTAATCATTAACTATTCTTTTACTTATCAATATGCAAACCATAATTCCCTTAATTTTTTCCAACAACCTGAAGCATTATTAACCTGATGTGTGTTCATATTTTAATTAATTACATACAATAATTGTTTAGCATTGCATTCCATTTATGATTACAAGTATATTCCACTTAAGAGCATTATGTTGACAGCTGCTTTTGGACTTTAATGTTAGCAGCTGCCTGAGATGACTGAAGGATTGGAAGTTAAACAATGTTTTCCATTATGGTATATAGTTTATCTAACAACAGCTAAACAGCTAAATACTAACTAAAATATTTATTGAAATATCCAAGTACAGGGCAAGTGATGACTTTGAAAGTAAATTTGAAACATTTAAAAAAAATTAAAATTACATAAGAAACCATTCCAATTAATATAAATTTATTTCAGTAAATTAACATAACAGTAAAACATATATTGCACATTTACATTAATTCTGCAGTGAAATATTATTACTTTGTATATTTGTAAAATTATATTTTATTTGTACAATTTACACTATAATTTTATCGTAGATCAGCCTCTCAGTAACTATGAACCTTCACCTCGAGAAGATGCTGCTGCCTCGGCAAGTTCTGAACAACTGTACGTGTATGGAGGTCTTGTTGATAACTTTGATGAGAATAAAAGACAACTGAGAACTGTAATTCAAATCTATGAGTGCACTACAGAATCCTGGAAAGAACTTCGAACAACTGGTACTCCACCTCCTGGAATATGTGGCTGTGTAACTTCTTATTCTGGTCATGTTCTCTACTTGTTTGGTGGTCATGATAGTACATCATTCCATGCTTCACTGCATCAGCTAGACACCAGATCTATGACATGGAAGCAACTCTCACCACAACATGATAGTGGACCCATGGGGAAAACTGGTTGTCAAATAATATATTATAATGATTCGTTAATTGTTATTGGAGGCTTTGGCATTCCATCAGGTGAACTGCAGTCTGGATCACAATTTACTAAGAGTAAATATGGTCAAGATGGTCGTGGCTGGACAAATGAGATTCATAAGTACCATATTTCCCAAGGTAAGTTACAAATTGTATTTCAATTTATTTGTCATGATTTAGTTTATACATATTAAAATACAGTGTATATTATTAAAGTATTACAGATATAATTTCTTTAGAGCTTTTTGCAGATTTAATGTAAACTATTATTGAAATTATCATGGAATAATTATAACACAATGGTTTTATATATTTGTGCTATACTTAATTTTGTCGTGTAGATGTGAATAAAATTTAATGGTTTCAGACATAGAGGAACTATTTCCCTTTTACATTGTAAACATTTATCAGAAATAATTGTAAAGATATAATCAGACGTGATAAATTCAAAGTTATTGTGCTAATGTCTGTCTTTAGCAATGAACTTTAATGACTTTTCAATCATTTCTTTTCTACATAATAGAAACTAGAATACATTCTATTTCAAGTTATGATTATATTGAGTATGTATTAGTGATTTTTGAACTAGGTAATTTGGTTTATGTACGAATTTATTTGTAGTGATAGAATGGAATGACATTAATTTATACATGTCAATTATGTATTCTTGTATTTAGTATTGCTTCTAGGATGACTCATTTACTATTAATTTACACAATGGGCACAACTAAGTAGTACTGGTTCTGTGTAAATAGTAATAATAAAGCAATTTATATGTGACTGTGTCAATCAATAGTAATAGAGCAAATTTGATAAAATAGTGGACATACATTTAGTAGTTGCATAAGTGCTGAGGTGTTTGAGAACACATTTTCTCAAAAAGTAAATTATTAAAAATTTTGTATTAGTTTGAAGCCAATTTTTTATACAATGCACAGCTAAATACTTAATTTATGTTTGTTATTAATATTTGAAGTAATTAAGATTATAATTTTTGGCTATATAGTGTTTATATAAAATGAGGCATTTATTGTTTGTACTTGTACTAACATAATGTAAGTCATTCTTATTATTTCATTAATGTCAACCCAAATATTTGAACTTTGGTAAATTACTACTGACAATCAATACGATAGTTTTGAAATATAACTGGTATAATAATTACTACATAATAAGGCAGCTCAAAGTTATGTAAATGATATTTGAAGTCTTCATAAAATAGATATCTTAAAATAACTTACCAAATAAAGATTACATTGCTTTTTTTTATTAGGTACATGGTCTTCTCCCTTGATCACTGGAAGTAGACCTTCTCCTAGAGGTGGTTTTACAGTCACCTGCATTAGTCCTACACATGCAGTCTTGTTTGGTGGATGGAATGGTACTAGTGACCTCAATGACACTTACCTCATAGACTTGGCACAGATGGTAAGAATTGTTGTAATCTCTCACTCATTGTAATTGTATTGATAATATGAGGTTAGTCATGATGTATATGTGCAGAAATTAAGCAATAAAATACAAATGATAGCATTCATCTGCCAGTACATATGTACAATGTAAACTATTTATGTATGTAAAATAAATACATTAGAAAAAGATTAGCACATGGCTGTAAATGTAAAAGCTTTAAATTTTTTGTGCTGCAGATTCAGTGTTTATATGAATTGCATACTGCGAGAGGACTAGAAATAATAATCTATTTAGTATTCACACTATCTTAGTTCAGACTAAAGATAGTGGCATCATGGGCTGTCAAAGTATTTTTATTCCTTTATTGCAAGTTTCTATCTAGTGAGTTTGTTAAGATGGAGGTGATTTCATGGAAACATAGGAACTAAGGCAAATCGACCACTTTTTTAAAATAACAAGTAATTTAGTGGAGTGTCCATTTATTAAAACTTTCTATATGGAACTAAATAAAAAAGCAAATATTTTTTTTAACTCGGATCGGTTACCATTTGTTGGGAGCGAGAGGTAGGGGGTCCCCGACTTACCGCCTCTTTGATGTGGTTAGGTATGATTGCCACCAATTGGCACCCATTGTCTGCCAATTAACTCCAATTTGCACCTTTGGGCATATTTGGCCTCCAGCAACCCCTACCTCTCTTTCACACTGAGGTTCCGCCCTTTCCCCAGTGGAGGAACTTTGCTAGCCTTTTATGTGTGACTGACACCGCCCCTCCTATAGAATCCGCCACCATCGTGCCCTCTCCGCAGTCTGTCTTACCTCCTTCCCTGCTTGTGGTGGATGGGTGGGTGGGACAAATGGAGCGCTATTCACCGCTTGTAGGGCTTCTACTTGCTCTCCGCATGACACAGTACGTTTTACCTGTGGTAGGTTTTGCTGCCTGACCTGGCCATGTGGCCTGTGTTGCGCATGCCTCCGTAACTCCCTTAATTTCCTAGCCCGCCTTAGGGGCCCCGAGGCCCCACCTGCCAATGTAAGCCTCCCATGTTAACTCTGTTTAATGCCTCCATTAAACTCCATTTAACTCGGATCGGTTACCATTTGTTGGGAGCGAGAGGTAGGGGGTCCCCGACTTACCGCCTCTTTGATGTGGTTAGGTATGATTGCCACCAATTGGCACCTATTGTCTGCCAATTAACCCCAATTTGTACCTTTGGGCATATTTGGCCTCCACTCCAGCCCAATCCTACCACCACATTTTTTACCGACCTCTACCTCTTCCCCTGACCCCCTGCTCCCTCGTTAATCCCATGCTACTGATGTTACCGGAAATGCTCTTATAAACACTTATCCGACTACAACCATCCAATACTGACACATACACATGCGAACAACAAATGTTTATTGTCAACTTGCGTGCTCCCGCAGTCTCAGAGGTCCCCAGTCTCTATCCGGAGTCTTGCCCTTGAGTTGCCGCCAGCCGTGTCGAAATTGCCACGAGGTGATGCCGTGGCGTCTTGATATATAACTGATAGGCATCACTTTTCCACCTTCCCAACATCTTGATAGTGGAGTCTTCCACACCTGCCCTCGCCGCTGTTGTAGCAGCTCCACTGCAGAAACTGTGTCCTGAGTATGATGATCCATCTATACCCCTTGCTTGGAGGGTCTCCCTCACCTGTGAGACGAAGCAAGGCTTCGTGAGAGGTTTTCCCTCCTTGAATCAAAACAATGGACCCGGGCCAGCTCCTCTTGCCCTCAAATAGCCTAACATGGCCGCTACTGGACAAATTCTGTCGCCCGTCCTTCCGACCACTATGTCCACACCTTTTCGAAATGGATCTGTCTTGGAGCTTTTCAACCTGGCTCTCACCATTGTGGGGTCTTTCAGATTGTCCACTGCAATGTCCTCGAAGGTAAGGTGGACCGCCTTGTCGAAGCTGGTGTCTGTTGGAATTGTTACCTCTCCCGATCTCAGGAACCCAAGAAACACAATGACGCTGTCGCCCACAGCATCACGCCATCATGACCTCTTGCTGGATCTAGCCAGGCCTTACGCAACATGAGCAACAGCTCCGGGGTGATCGGATGCAGTGGCCTGCGCTGTCCATCCCTCGCCTGCGTCCTCTTCACGCCCCTTACTACCAAGTCCAGCTTAGACATGGCACTCATATTAGGATTCCTTTACCCTCTGTAATTTGTAGATTTCTCATTGCCGCCAAATAACATTTTATCGACGATGCAGCCAGGCCGCTCTTGGCCAGGATTGCTACATAGTGACACAATAATTGTTCATTAGTGGGGATGGGGGTGACCTTGTGCAGTGTGCAAAAGTTCAAATATCGTTTCTTTGCTGACAAGTAGCTTCTCCGCATAGAGTCGGCTAAAGGCCTGTCCAACGTAGAAGTCCACGACTCGACCCAGTCCTTCCGTGTCCAGTCGGGTTCCCTCAGCAGCAGGGTGTCCAGAAGGCTGACTGGTATTGGCGACCCTTGTTGCTGAGCCTGTGGACAACACATTCGGAAATGTGACAGGTCGTTTCTTGACAGGGCATCTGCTGCCACATTGAGCGCACCCTGGATGTGAGTGGCCCTTACCGAGAACTGATTCATGGCCATCAGGTATGCCAGGCACCGTCTGAGTTGCATGGCCTGCCCATTTTTCGCTGAGCCAGAATTTACTATGGCTACCGCTGCTGTATTGTCACAGTAGGCAAGCACATGCTTCCCTCTCCACTCCTGTCCCCAGATTGCCGCGGCAATCACAATGGAGGCCAGCTCCTTCACCGTGATGTGCATGTCCTTGATAAACACTGACCATGGTAGCATGAACCACGCCTCCTCCATGAAAGCGCCACAGCCCCAGCTTCTGGACGCGTCCGACGTAATGGTCACCTAGTGTGATGTGCCCGGCCCCACTAACATCATTGCTCACCCATTCCAGCCTGCTGCATAGGTATGCCACCACTCGATATCTGCCCTGGCTTCCCGATTCAGCCTCACGAATTGGTCCAGGCGTTTGGTTTCTGCTGCCGCCTCGATTAGACGGTGAATGTAGGATCTGCCAGGCCTGACTGCCCGCACCGCATGGGACATGGAGCCAATTAGTGAGAGTAGCTCCCGCTTCCTGCATGCCTTCCTTCCCCGCCAGGACTTCAACACAGTCCTCAAGCTCGCTAGCTTCTCCTGCGGCAGTCTCACCTCTAGCGCTATAGTGTCTCTAGCCCCAATAAGGTTATGGTTGTGGCCGGCCCCTCATCTTTTTCCGGCTCTATCGGCATTCCCACTCGCTGACATACTGTCTTCATCACTGCTGCGTTTCTTGCACATTCCATCCCCCCAGGCCATCCAGCGGTGATAAAGTCATCAATGTAGTGGTCCAACCATGCGACACCATGCTGCTCCATGATCCATGCAATCACATCTCCCACTGCTGAGAATATCAGTGGAGCTGACCTAAGGCCAAATGGAAGCACGGCATCAACATAGATATCGCCTTGCCAACGCATTCCTAGTAGCCGCCTGTCCTCGGGATGCACTGGGACATTGCGATATGCCTGTCTGACATCCATTTTTGCGAGCAGCGTTCCTCTTCCCCATAGCAAAACTCTCTGCACCACCTCATCCACTGAGACATAGCTTAGTGACGCCAGCTCCTTCTCTATCCCATCATTCACGCTGTGCCCCAGTGGAGAGGAGAGATCTAGGATCAGCCTCCATCTGTTTATTCCACTCGTTTTTGGGATGACCCCAAATGGGCTGGTGTGAATGGGTGTTAACACTTCAGCTTGTTTCACTTGCATCAGTCTGCCCAGCTCCCTCTCTTTCTGGATGCATCCTGTCACCACCTCAGGATGTTCATCTGCTGACGGCATATTCCCTGAACGTTGCTTCAAAGAGACCAAGCCGGAATTAAACCCAATTCGGAACCCCTCTGACACTCTTCGCACAATATACGCCGCAAATTCCCGGTCTGGGTGTCCCCTCAGCTGTTCCTTCAGGGTAGCACTAGACAGTGGGGTAATAATCTTGCTCAGCTCTTGCGGCATTTTTTGCTGCCCCTGCTCCCTGCACGCATCCAGGCTTAGCAACTGGTCCCGGTATTGATATCTCCCTGCAAAATGTTATGGTAGATCATTAGCTACGACAAGCTTGGTTACTCTAGTTGCCCTACTGCTGTTGTTTCCCCATTATTTACACAGTCCCTATTCCTAACCACTTTTTACCTAAAGCCAGGCTTCTTATCAACCCACCCCACTGTTTATTTATTATAATCCTAATTATTGTTCTATTACTACTATTCTATCTCCTGTAGCTTATATTATATCTATATCTATATATAAATATATATATTTTTATGTTTTATTTTTTTTATTATTATTATTATTATTATTATTTTTTTTTTTTAAATACTGCACACATTCTCAATATGAACACCCATGTCAACAGATTGTTCCATGACAGTTCCAGCTGCTCTCTCCTGCGCCCACTCCTACTCCTCCTGTCTGGGACGTTTGTTTCCTGTTTTGCACTTTGTCACGGGGTGTGGTTCCCCACATCTGCTGCACAGGTGGGCGAACTTGCAGTCCCTGCCATACCTGCAGTCCCCATTGAACCTTTAAATTTCTGGCACACCTCCTGATTTGCTCCTCTTGCCGGTGACCCTGGCCACGTGCGTTTTCTTGTCGCCCTTGATGGACATGCTGTGGTTGTGTGCTCCAGCGACCGACACACCGAACACCAGTTCTCGGAGTTGATGTTCTGGCCGAAGAAACACACTGAGTACAAGGAGGGGTCTACCTTGGCCCAGGACTGCTCCCGTGCTCCCGCCATTTCCTGGCGGAAAGCCTGATTGTACACCACCCATGATGGCCAGCGATAGGTTTGGCTTGCTTTTGCAATGATGGCCTGTTAGGCCATCAGTTCCGGCACCCTCTTGGGCCGTGCTGCTGCCACCACTGCAGTAAATATGCCGAAGCACTGCAGCCAAGTAGCCAAGTCCGGAATCGTCTTCCGGGTGGCCATCAAGTCAGTGGCTTGAACTACCACCACCTATCCCTCTCCTGCCTGCGGAATGGGGCGACTTTTGCCCTTTGCCGGTGGGATTCCCCGAAGTCCACATATTCTCCCGTTCCAATGCGTTCCACCAGCCGCTTGGGGAGAGATAGGAGGCCGGGTCCAATGATACCAGGCAGGTGCCTGGCTTTGCTGTTGCTGCTGAGTGCTCACTCTGGCTCGCCTCTCCCTCCACGTTTGGCCCTGTCTTACCGCCGCCTGCACCACCCACCATTGCTCCACAGCTGCTTCCTAGCGACTCGCTCTCTGGCGAAAACGTGTGGAACCCCAGCCTTGCCAGCTCCTCCCCCTGCCGCTCTCCACCTGCAGCCATGCGAGACAGGATTGAGAGATAGAGGAATATAGAAAGGAAGGAGAGAGAGATAGGGTGGTAATCATAACTGCCTGCCCGCTAGTCCCTGTCATTATCTAAGTGCTTAATTACAAACTTTCGATTTTTTAATTATTATTATTATTATTATTATTATTTTTATTTATTTATTTATTTTTTTTTTAACCATATATATTCTATGCTAACTAACTCTATGCTGGGGCAGTGTACTGCCCACGCCATGCGGCTGTCCCTATATTTGATATGTTCTCGATAACTATACCCCCCTCTACTCGCCCTTCCTTGTCCACCTATTTCTTATGCATCACTATATCAAGCTTCCATAGGCTCCTCACCCTGCTACCATTGCCATGATCTACTTGCCCTGCCTTGCTGTGGATTGCATGCCTTCCTTCTCCTGCCTTGCTTCTGCTTGTTTTGCCTGCCTTGCCCCCTCCTCTTGTCATGCCTTGCCTGCTTGTCCTGCCTTGCCTTGCGTTGCCTGCTTGTCATGCCTTGCCTTGCCTGCTTGTCATGCCTTGCCTTGCCTGCTTGTCATGCAGCATACCCTACCTCCACTTGCTTCACCTTCTCGTGCTCTTTTTTTTTTTTTTTTTCCACCCCTTCATTAACAATTACTCTTAATTACCCGCTGCTCCCTACCGTTGGCATTCCCGCTGATTGTCACACCCATCGGGTGGAGGGGGAAGCTCCTTAACCTTGCCAATTAACGCCCACCACTAGCCTATTGCTGCTTTATAGCCATGATCTTACCATCGTGCGCCCTCGGCGTCTCTTCCGCTGAGCCCCCGCCACCTTTCCCTGCACTCCCCTGCAGCTTTGTCTGATGGCTTGAAGCGAAGCTGGGCTAAGCTCGATGCTGCTCTCGTCGCTCCCGTCTGCCATCGCTGTCTTGACTTTGGCTTCTCCCCCGAACAACTCTCAAACGTTCCAGCCGTATCGATACAAATGGAGCGCTATTCACCACTTGTAGGGCTTCTACTTGCTCTCCGCTCGACACAGTATGTTTTACCTGTGGTAGGTTTTGCTGCCTGACCTGGCCATGTGGCCTGTGTTGCGCATGCCTCCGTAACTCCCTTAATTTCCCAGCCCGCCTTAGGGGCCCCGAGGCCCCGCCTGCCAATGTAAGCCTCCCATGTTAACTCTGTTTAATGCCTCCATTAAACTCCATATAATTCTGTGTATAACTTCTCATTGACCTGGATGAGTTCTCATTGAAGAGACTAGTAAGTTGCAACTGGCCATTGTTAAGCAGCAAAAGAATAAACAAACAGGGAGGGAGAGAGTACACTGTACAAAGTACAAAGACATGTAGTGGTATTTTTATATAGGTCTCTAGGCAGCTGCACTTGCAGAGGATATTTGTTGTACTTGGGTTCAAAGAATTATTTTTAGCTTTAAGCTGCTTACATGGGGTCAGTAGATTTATGTTTATGTAAGAAAGAGGCATATAAGACTTGAGAAAAATATATTAGTGCATGTTGTAGTACATTATCTAGTATACAGTACTTATTACATGAGTCAGAGTATGATATGGTGAAATATTTCATGACCTGGCTAATTTATTTTTAAGAGCCAGAGGGAATGAAATATTAACCCTTTCGTTCCGGATCCTGCTTTGAAGCGGGTGAAGACCGATTGACTTCTCCGAATTTTTAAAAATAGTTACTTTATAGCTAGAACCTTCAGATTGCATACACAGGTGCCCAATGCATTGGAGAAGCATCTAAAATAGCTTTCAG
>WLWI01001961.1_pt1 | contig 17809 bp, 13 predicted proteins | sample 6701501 | NCBI WGS metagenome assembly WLWI01 (sample SAMN12718690, study PRJNA515312) | sponge metagenome | isolation source: marine sponge | host: Mycale hentscheli | place: New Zealand: South Island, Marlborough, Capsize Point | collected 2014-11-01
GTAGAAAATGTATTGAATTGGAAAGTATCGTGTGCCCGCAACATTCCGCAGTAAAGGGTAAGTCCGGAGTTATTGTGTTGGGTTATTGCGTCCCCCTAAGCTACATTTTTATGCTTATTGTGTCCCCTGAGGGTCTGCTAATTCTATAATGCCATTCTGTGCCAATTACATTAATTTGGTTAAATAAAATAGCTTCATATGAATGCAGAGACTTTTTATTACGAGCTATGAGAGTGCTCGGTTCATACAGACTACCGCTTGCACTCCGCAAGAAGTCTGTCCAAATTCTTTGGGTGAAATATTCTCAATTTTTTCGCTTTTCATTTATCCCTTTGCACGAACGATAGCTACCACGTTCTCAAGTGGGGTAATGTTTTATTTTGAGTATTGCAGGTTTTCTGCTTTTCTAAAAACTTCCGTAATTCCTCATCATCAAGACTAACTGATTGTTCACTCTCAATGCTACAAGATGGCAGTACTTCTTGCCTTTCACATTCGCTTTCTACTTCACCTCTAATATTATTGAAAAGATTTTCAATGACTTCATCAGAATAAAAAAATCTAAAGACTTCTTGGCAGCATCCATTGCATTAGCCACTCGGTTTCAATGCCATTTGCGCATGACCAGTACACAATAAATTGATTAATCTTTAGGATACCGCGGGGAATATCACTCGTCTGTTGATGGCATTTACACTGTGCCTGTGGCACTCGTGTAAATGTTAGCCAACAGACTCGTGGTATTCTGTGATTAATCTATATATATTTATTTATGCTAACAGAGACCTGAAGCCAAACCCCTGTGATGAATGGAGCAGGAAAACAACAACAACAACAACAACAACAAAAGACACAAACACGATTCTGTCTGAGAAAGTTTTATTCTTGATTGAACTTCCTACACATGAGTACTCAGAGTTATCACACACTCTGCCTACCAGACAGCCATTAGTGTATAGCTAGCTGCCTGGGACTGTTACATAATGGAATTTCCATCTGCTTTTAAATCACTTAATTAGTAATCATACTTAGCTTGTATTGGCTAAATCAACAATAATCGGTCAAATTTACTACCTCTTGTAAAACTGGCCAGTGGGTCTATAATTGGCATTCACTCCATAAGAGACAGACATAAGTGTCCAACACTAGCTACTTGACTAACAGCCATTTTTGTCACTATCGTAACAATCTCCAATTAAAACCCCTGCACATAAAACAAGACAAAACAGTGGCGTAGGAACGGGGAGGGGGAGGGGGGGGACAGCCCCCATATCTCAAGACAGGAGGGCAGGGCCCCCCTGTTTCCAGGTTTTAAGTTAGTTGAAAGAGTTTTAAAAAAGAAGGCTATTCTTGAAGTCGACATAAAAAGTCAGTCAAAGATACAAAGGTCCGGCCAGGAAGTGGGTGTGGCCAAAACAGTTCATGAGTGTGGCCAAACAGTTCATGGGTGTAGCTAAGGATAATTCATGGGTGTGACAATTCTATACATACTTATAATATTGTAAATAGCTAGCTAAATAAAGAAGAAATTTTGTATTGGCTAATGTTTAGAATGATGCTATCATAGCTAGAATAGATCATATTTCAGAATTGCCCATTTCAAAAGCTGGTCCGGCCAAAACTGGACCAACCGGACTGGTTCCTCCAGACCTGTTAGTGGATTATGAAAAACTACTTAGCAATAGCAAGTGGACTTTGCCTTCAGTGTAGATCGACAGAAGGTCCCCAAATCTTTCTTCTTTACCGTCACTGGGCTTCAAATACACTAAAGGTGAGAAACTTCAAATTTATGCAAAAAGGTGTACAGTAGCTCAGAGTTTTTTTCTTTTCATTGATAACAAAATATAAATGGCATACCTGGGATAGCTACCTTGCCATTTGTAGTACACCACTAGTTGGAGTTAAAAACCAACAATTATTATACACGACATTGGGGTGATAAAAACTTTTTATGGGTGTGGTTTAGCTCAAGTGCTGTGGCCCGGGGGGGGGGGGGGGGGGGGGGGGGGGGGGGGGGGGGGGGGGGGGGGGGGGGGGGGGGGGGGCAGTGGGGAGGAGCTGGTGTTGGGAGCAAGTTAAGAGTGTAGTTGCTATGTACAAGGGGACATGACAACATGGCCTTTATTAGAGAGAGAGAGGCTCCCTATTCCAAACCATCTTCCTAAGCCCCTGCCTGAGGCAAACAAGAGTAGCAAGTCTATAAGCACTTTTACAAAACTGTGACCTCACATGATTTTTTTTCCCTAGAGTAGACCACGAGAAAGTTAATGTACGACACTACAATATGAGACACCAAACTAAAATAGTGCTTTGCAATGCAGCATGTACAAAATAGAGTACAGAAAAATGGCAATACGGCATTCAAATACACAACAGCAGACATCCTTGAATTTCCAGATTAGAAGATATTAGTCTTGAATAAGTGGTAATCTTAAATTAGATTAAATCATACTGCTGGAATGCGTGCTGAGAAATAAACAATGAGTGAAGAGAATGGAAACATTTTTTACAACAGCCAACTAGCTAGTACTATTTCTCTGAACTGAACAAATTTCTAGTAAGTTGTACTCTATCCTCTGTTACCTGGGAACTGGGGTGAGTAAAGCTATTTCTAATCTTCTAGAGGGAGGGATGGAAATGCTGACTCATTTCGTTACAGCAAAAAAAGTCAATATGTGTAGTCAACGTCTAGCGATTCCAATTGCTAACTAAAATGATTACAGTTTAAACACTTCACACTACATGGCAACCACCGCAATGGGGAAGGCGACTGTTAGGAAACCTAAGGCTTTTTAAGCACTCGCTTTCACCCAGTAACAAGTTGCATTCGGTCACTGGAAAGCGACATCCACTTGACAAGCAATTCACACTAAAACACTCAACACCGCGGACAATCAATTGTAGGGGACACACACGCTTACAAAATCATTACCTGGGAATTGGAAACATGAATCTCTTATACTTACCTAGACACAGAAAGAAGAAGAACATTACTACTAAGGACTTGGCGGCCATCCCTTTCACACTCTACAAGCCAGTCGGTGCAGCAGACGAGCTAGCGCTATATAAACCACTCTAACGGTCAGCAGGAAAAGGTGTGGACTAGATTGAGGTCAGGTAACAACATCAGTGCAAAAAAAGGAAGCAAATTGGAACTAAAAAAAAATTGTTGTATTTAAACAATACGGTGTGATTATGTATGTAGTACAAAATGAAGTGGGGAGAAATTGACTAATGTTTTAGACTTGGGAGGTGGCCATTCCACTGGTTTTGTCCTCAGCAGTCTTTATTAGATGAGCATATTCATAACTGAATTCCGATTCCACTGACGGTGGCTCCTCCTCAGGTTGCTGATCTTCTGGTTCCTGTTCCTTATGTATCAGGGATGGTACAGCTACATTCTGAACATACACAGGAGGTTCCGCTTGAGGATCAGCACTGTGTAATTTGCCCGGGAGAGGAAATACTTTGTCGTAACGCTCTACATAAAATAATAAAGACAAAATTTAACTATGTGCATAAATAGTTCCACATGGCAACACGTCACTGAGGATACTAATACAAGCGGGAATAGCTAAAAACATGTTCTAGAACAGCCATTATAAACACACATACACACGTACATACATACGTGCACACACACATACATAGACACACAAGTACACACATACATACACACGCGCACACACATGCACACACATATGTACACACATAATTAAGCACTTGAACACGTTGCACAATCAGGAAAGGAAAACTAGCCAGTGTGCCTAATACGAGAATCGGTAAAATTTTCTACTGTACAACTGTCTGTTAAGTCTCGTCTTAAACTATAACCATAAGCAAACAACAACTAAACAACACACATACACATTCAAATTCAAGCAAACTCCGCCATTGTTGTTTTCAGGGTCCAAAATGGTCACAAGGTGCCAATCAATTTCTTTTCTTTTAATTACGAAAGAGCGGGAATATATGACAATAATAATAATAATAATAATGATGATGATGATGATGATGATGATGATGATGATAATGAAAGCAAAATGTAACTTGTTTTCTCAAAGATAATTCAACAACAATTACATGCTCATTACCTATTTTGAAATTCTCCTCAGGTTTTGGCTGAACGGGGCCAGTGTTGTTGCGCCTATGTATAAAATCACATCATATCAACACACTTATACTGATAATACAAAAAAAAATACCTTTTATACTGTTTCCGTACACACACGACTACAACTGCCGTGACAACAGCGACTCCCACTAACACCACAGAAACTGCCACTCCGACCAAGACCTTAGCCATCTTAGACAAGGGAGCTGATCTCTGCAATCCAATGTCCCTCGGGACACTAGGGGGTTTGGGGGGACAAGGAAAAGTCAGCAAGGTTACCATGGGTGCAGAGATGCCCTTGGCTTCCACTATCTTTCGAGAGATATTGGTGGAGTCCAACACCAGAACTGTTTCTGGAACTCCTCGAACCATCAAGTACTTGTCATCGGTTACAAGAGGAGCTCTGCAACTGTAGCTGTCCTCACAGCTGTTGGCAAAGATTGATCTTGTTTCGAAGCTTGTCAGATCGAGGCTGTGGGTGCCAGTAACTCCGTCTACATACACAAAGACGCTCATGTCTTTGTTACCAGTGCACACACCTGACTTGAAATTCTGCCCCATTTTACTGATGGTGTGCTTTTGCCCATCTTGCCGAGTTACATTTATATACGATGAAAATACGCTGATGTTGATCCTTTGCTGAGAACACCAAAAGGAAATCCCTTTCTCTTCCAACGTGAAGGCTTCTTTCCAGTCTTCAACTCCAATGCCATAATCAATGACGTTATTGCTGCAGTAGGCCCAGAATTCGTCCCCATATTTAGGCGATAACCAACTGAGAATGTCACAAAAGTCACTGGGAATGTCATTCAAACGTGAATGAATAAAGAACAGCGGCCTGATGGAATATATAGCCCTGCCCAGCCCAAATATTACGAAGTGGTAATCCAAATGGTTAACTTGGAGAAAATTAGTCCTGTTGTTGAGATCACCTTCGCTGAGATTAATATTGTTGGAGTACGTGTATCGCGTTTGGTTCAAATCTTGTTTGTCCAAGATAATGTCAAGAACATACACACTATTGGTGCTTCGGTTTGTGCAAACGGCAAATACAGCTCCAGTGATTATAAAGAAAGCACTTGGACTGCAATACACCTCAGAGGGCCGCAGAACAATGGTCTGGCTGAATCCAACACTTCCTGTATATTCATCTTTCTTCACCTCTACAATGCCCAGGGCCTTGTTCAGCGGGACGAATAAAAGTCTACTTCCAGGAGATTCGTCCTTCATTAGCACCAGTAAATCCTGACAGTGCCTGAAGTGTGAACCACATTCTGGAGATAAGCGGTCATTTAGTTGCAGTTGGGCGACAGTTACGGAGCCTACCACGTCCCTTTCCTCGACTACAGTCAATACTGTCCCTTTATCGTTCTCTTCTACCGTCAAGAGTCCTACCTCTCTGCATGCTTCATTGAATTATTATTATTTATAACACTTTCCTAATAAAAAAACAAACTGTAACAATATAGCTTACCTTTCGTGCACGACAATATGACAATCCAGATCACTAATTGGTGTGAAACCATTTTGCTTTATTGAGCAATCCACGTTCTCTACTATAAGATGATACACCTATGCATATACAGCTAGAGGTGTAAACGTTAACTAGTCGGATTTTCCCAGGGAGTTTCCCCATATGAATATAATTTGAATTGTTACAAGAAACTGAAATGAAATCAGAAAAGTATAAAGATCTGCAAACTAATGGTGAGCTATGTGCATTCCTGATTAATGAATATAAAAGTGCTACTGTGATTCACATATTACACAATATGACAAAGAAGAAACAACAACAAAGAAGAAAAGCCTGGCTACAATCTGTTCAAGGCATGATCAGAGTTGGGAGTTCTTCCGCCACCATTTACTTCAGATTGGGCATTTACATTGACAGACAGCTCTCCTACACCTATTGCCCCGTGATCACTTGGTATTTCCTGGTAAGTTGATTGAGCTGTGCTTGTAGCAGCAGAAGAGATGACCATTCTTGTATTTTGAAGATCGAGAGGAGTGCTGACTTGAACAGGTGGTGCTAAAATTGGTGGTCCTTGAAGTTCATCCTGTACCCTCGGCAATGGCTGCCCGTCAGCTCCGCCCACTGGAGGCATGTCTTGTGGTGGTGGACTACAAAACGACTCTTCACACACAACACAGCCATTGCTTTCTGGATGAGATTCCGTAACAGAAGAGCTCCTGTGGTCTGTGGATGAGGTAGGAGAGGGGACATTATCCAATGGAAAAGCAGTGTTAGCTTGAGATTTTTGGTTATTATTGAGACACCTGCAATAAGAAAAAACAATGAAATAAAGAGAGAGAGAGGGAAAGTTTTATTTAGTAACATTTTTTTTAATAGTAGGAGCATGCATTTAGCTCATTACTGTACACCTGGCCTATATAATATATATATAATATATATATATATATATATAAGTACCATACCATAGTAAACAAAATTGTCCAGACACAAACTCCTTATAAATTTTCTAATTTAAATGATAGGGTAAAAAGAGTTGCTACATTCGGGACACAGTCCAAAAATATATTATGATGCACATCTCAACTCCTTGGGATCGAATGCTGCCCAAATCTCAGAAATCAAACATGGTTATATATTAAAAAACAATATTGTGCATGAATTGTTAGTTGTGTGAATTGAAATAGAAGAGAACATTTAAACCACCTATGATTTGCTATCAGTTAGCGCTATATAAAGGACTAGCTACTTGTCACCTGAAAACTCACTGAAAATTCTGACACTATACCTGTCAAGACAGACTGCTCCTCATGGTAAACAACCATAATTTGGTTTGAGGTTGTATCCTTGTATGTGCACTTGAACAGCAGTCATGCTATTTTTAATAGCTTCAACCTTACATTTTAAACATGGAGCTTCATAAATAAAAAAAGTAAGCAGAGGTTTGGGGTCGAGTATAGTTCCCTGCAGCAGTACGCACTTAGCTACAGTACTTCTCTTCTAGAGCTCAAGTACAAACAAACACTTCCTAGTCTTTGTGGTAATCTATGAATACAGTGAATAGATGAAAGTGCTGTACATGACTTGACATGGTGTATAATAATGGACATAACATACTGTACGTATGTAAGTATGCTTTATGAGAAAATGCTAAGCAGTCAGCTCCGTGCAGGTACTAGCCTTTGAAAGCGGCAGATTATAGAAGGTAATACAGCCGCGGAAGAAACTGCCATAGCTTCTTTCTCATTTCAACAAGTAAAGTTACGGTAATAATGCACCACCTTAGACCCGCCCCGTTTTTACCTGTGGGCGTCAATGTTTTCGCACGTTTTAACTACTACTGTCATGTGACCTTAATTGGTTTCCGGTTTTGCCAAGTGCATTCCTCTTTTGCCACATTTGTGGTCGCGCCAACTCAGCGTGGACATACTATAGTGTATATATAGTAGTGCTGAGGGTTCGTACCTTTTAGTGCTTCATTATCTCTCTAATGACAGTCATTGGCCTGCATGTCTCACTCCCCTGCTTCTGCCCTTGCTTCGACTACAGCCGTTTCTACTGGTCTACTTCAACTGTTCCATGGTCCACAATCAACAACTCTAGCTTGAGGGTGTCGTGTGCTTTGAGTGTCTCAGCCACACCCACTTCCTGGGATGGTAATTGGAACACGCCCCTCACGGTGTAACTGAGATTTCTCTAGTCACTAATTGTTAAGATATTTCACTATTGTTATCTACTTCGAATTCTTGATCATTATCACTCGTCAAACTAGCACAGGAGCCGTTACTGCTACCTATCCTCCTCAAACATCACTTGTTCTCTGCAGATAAGTACATAGCAATTTTGTTCCTTGTTTTAATATAAGTTAATGAGCTCTTGAGTGCGCTACACATACTGTTAGTAGGATGACAGAGCCTGAATGAGCATGTCACAGATTCGTGACTCCCGCACATGGACTACATTAACTTGCCGCGAATTCGTGACAACCGTTCACCAAGGGTTGCTTGCACAACTGGTGATCTTTTCTCCAAGTATGGTTTTAGATTATTAAGATTAAGTGAGGCAACTGTAATGCCAAATCTACACAATAAACATTTGTGTTTCTACTTTCTGTGTGTGTGTGTGTGTGTGTGTTGTATATACTAATTTTCAGGTAAACAAAGCTATGAGACTTTGTCAGGTGTGTATGCAGAATCGAGCCAATGGGATATTTTACCTTGTTCCATCAGTTTAACCCTTTACCCACTCCTTCAAAGCTCAAGTGCAGTCATGAACAGCACAGTAATGCTGAAGTTTATACATGTTAATGGCACATTAGCCAAAGTGTATTGCCTATCTATGTCATGCTAGTTAAAGTGTTGCTATTGTTTAGTAGTGTCGTCTACTAAAAGGCTGCTATGGTGCATAAGTTCAAATGTTTAGGTCTTCCCTTATCACACTATTACTTGTGCTACTAATATACCATTTGTATACCCAACATCATACAGAGTGCCATGGATGGGAAACACTGCTGTACTTAGCCACACCCACTTGTAAACCCACACTATTTTGATGCAAGTATATGAAAACTTCGCACTGATCAGTGTTAGGTCACGTGCATACTTTCATAATCTTACTACTCATTGCACTTTTTCCCCCAAAATTCTGGGGGGAAGGGAGATTCCAGGGTGCCCTTACCTCTGTATGAAATCCTGTTACATATACATATTTACATCAAGAATGTAGCTAGTCACATGCGAGCAATCTGATTGGTTTGTTACATGAATCAATTCATGCTCTGCGGCATTTAGAAATTGAGTAAATCGGACGCTTGTTGCTACACACAAGGCTTTACCATCATTAATTTTTTGTTTGTTTCTTTCTTTAGGTTTTAGCCTTTGCTATGTTCTAAAACAGTTAGGTCTGGAATTGAGGAGGCCTCGTAGCTACCCAAGGCCAAAGATTCCAAAATGCAGCAGATTCTTGATATCCAATCTATTTATCTTATATATTATATATACATATATACCGTATATGTAATTTACAGCCCTATTCTGCAATTACACTGAAGTTCTCTTGTCAGAGTTTCCACATTTCGTAACTTATAGCATTTTGAGCCATACTTAACTTAATTCAGTGAGAAGTTTACTTTTGCCAAAATGATTAGCTATTAAAGATCCTAGATTCTACTTTCTAACAGGCTAGAATACTCACCACCCCCCCCCCCCCCCCCCCCCCCCCCCCCCCCCCCCCCCCCCTCCCCCCCCCCCCCCCCCCCACACACACACACACACCAGGATGGCTCTTTAGAATGACTCATCAATGAGACAGACAGACACATGGTGTGTGGTAGCCATAATCTATTAAGTAACCAAAAACTTACCATAACAGAATAGCTGACACCACCAGTATCACTATCAGAACCACAACCACACCAACAACAATGCCGGCTATAGCTCCCCCTGATAGTCCATCAGTCCTGATCGGAACAGTCGCTGGAACTGTAGTGCCATCAGTAGAATAAGTCACTGTAGAAGTAACACATCTTTGTTCGTCTCTGATAGACTGACTACTCCTCATTACATACCCCATGGTGAAGCCTTGAGGGATCGGCTGAAGAAGCTGGCCAGTCTGAACACTGTGTACCAAAGTATGCCCTGCATTCCTGAGCAGGATGAAACTGTTGTCAAATATTCTGGGAGTGGTTTCACTATTGCCGATCTTTACGTGCATAGAGGACTCCAAATTGAATATGATGACATTATTTCTACTTGTACGAAAGACTACAAACTTGGACTGTACACACTCGCCCCAAACAATCTCTTCATCAGCATTCAACACGTCGCTGTTTCTCAGGTCGTGCTCAGAGATCAGAGTTCTATTGACGTCGTTGTTATGAAAGGACAACACTCCACTTAAATAACTACAGTAAAATATTTTAGAACAAAATATAGGAAGCCCATCTGCAGTCCTTGTAAACGGAGTGTACTGGCGATTTCTCAGATTAAAAAGGAAAGTTGTATTGCTGCAATATAAGACCAAGTCATCTGGAGGCACCAGAGACAGACGCTGCCTCTCCGCACAAGTATTAATATCAAAAGAGTTGCAGTAATTTTCGTCAATGCTGTGAAAAATAATTTGAGAGCCACTGGCAAATATTACAACCCCTCTCGGAAAATTCTGCGACACAATGAAATGAAGCCGCGACAAGGAATGTACATCACAATCTACAGTATATAGGCGGCGGACGGATTCCACCTTAATAATATTAGAAGAGTTCATAATTATTCGGATTAAGTCTAACAGCTGCCTGGGGCCAGGATTGTCATAATACAAGCAATTAGCCAGCAAGACGGAACTACCGCTAACTTGGTAGTCAAAAATCGACAAAACCTCGCACCCCAAATCTAAACTCGTTAAGTTGATTACAGACTTCTGCGTATACGCAAGATTCTGATCGCTTCTCTCAAATAGAGCCAAGCCGATATACTCCATCATTGGAACGGCAACTAAAACCACGTTGTCTTTCTGTAACACCGTGAGGTTAGGGCATCGCTCGAACTCTTCTCCACATGCGACCTTTGATGACAGGAAGTGTCCGAGGAATGTCACAGAGCCGTTATCACGGCTGGCGTCACTACCTGTGTAGTAGGAGAGCATAACACCTTCGGAGGAGTTGTCGACCAAGAATGTAAATGGAGGGGGAGCAGAACAGTCAGACAATAAACCTAGAATTGGAGATTAAAAAAAAAATTAAATTTTTTCATGTGACAGATATAGCTGGGCTCAATTCAATTTGGACTTGATAAATCAACAAGCTAGCCTGAATACAATTTCACTATATCAACATTGCCTAACAGAGAGTTCTTGTCTTCCACAATGGTTCAATGTAGAATGTGCCAAAAAATTAATAACATTTTTTTAGAGACACGCATGCACACAACAACCATTAATACACAAGCAAGTTAGCATTGCCTACGTAAAGAAATACTTTTGAAGTTTTTTTTTGCCACAATCCCGTATACCTGTTAGAGTATACTGATTTGCATTCTTTTAGACATCATGTACTTCAACTAAATGTTATGTTCATACAATAGGCCATTTTATGAGGAGAAAACTGGAAACTAGCACAGAACTATTTCCCCAAACTCTAACCAAGGTTTGTTTACTTGCTGTTGTTTCTACAAGTGAAATTGTTATCTTACCTTTATCAACTAAGTCTAGGTTAAAATATTTGAAATAACACTTAATGCAATCGTAATCCCTTTTAAAACATGTATTAAATGCTAATAGTAGTAGTAGTAGTAGTAGTAGGTTGACAGACAGATGAAGTGAATACTATAACCTCTCTTAGTTAATACTTACTTATACAACTCAATTGGAAACAATACCTACTGATGCTGTGACATAGAGAAAAAGAAGAAGCAAGTACACAGGCAGAGTAATAACAGCCGAACTCTGACCACTGGCTAAACAGGCACAGTGAGTACATGAGAGCTGAAACAGTTGGGACATAGGCAAGTATATACACCCATAGCCAGGGGGGTCCAGTAGAATTCTCTTTTTGACTGAATGGAAGTTACTGTATATAGCAGCTGACTTAGTCACACCCTCACAGTTAGCACTGGCTATATTTGGCTAATCCTTCTCTTGAATGTGTTGAATTGCATTTATAAACAAGAGGTTTTCTCATGTCCTTGGGTCAGTCTACAAGCACTGCACAGGAGTGATGGAAGCTGCTTCAAAGAGGAGAGGGGGAGGGGGCACCATGTATCACAAGCCAATTTACTCTCATGAAAAAACACTTATATTCCATAAAAAAAACATATAAATTCATACTAATACAACTTTTTACCAATGCAATTCAGTACATAAATCTGCATAGTGTGCGCCCCCCTGCCAGTGCTCCCTGCCCCCCCCACACTTGCATCACCCCTGTTGCAAGCTCTTGATAGATGGCTGCTTGAATTGAAAAATGCAATTAGCTCAAATTAATACCACCTTGAAAATTTAAACAACTCCCCCTAAAACTATAGCCTTCTATTCTCTGCCTTATTCACCCCTCAACTTGTAGGATGTAGAATAGTGAGCTATTTAGCATGATATAGGATTCCCATGGTGTATGTGTATGCATAGAGTGTCTTTATCCGAGTGCATGTGTTAGTGTGTGCATGTGTCTGTGTGTATGCATGTGTGTGTATTATGCCAGGTATGTGCATACGTGTCAGTATGTGAGTTAGGTAAGGGAGGGGCTTGCCTAGGTTGACAATTAGGTTGTGAAATGGACTACATGAAAGGGAATGTGTTTTGATGCAAGCAAATGTATATTCTGTTCTCCAACACTATCTCCATTTCTTTATTCATTTCAATACTAGCTTTTAGCTACTTACTCATTTTGTTACATCTATCTAATGGTAGAATAAGCCAAATTAATTAAACCGAATTATGTCAAAAAGCAAAACAAAAAACAACAACAACGAACAAGCATATTGTAGCTAGCTATAGTTCTGTAAGTAGGCCTTGTAGTAAATTGACTGACTGACTGACTGCATTCATTTTGTGTGTTTTTCTAAAAAATAATTTACACAATTCATTGATATCAATGCATTATAACCTACAAACTAATGATGACATAATGCACAGTTCCAAAAGGGGGGGCCCCTGCATATGGCCTGATGCATGGTGCAAATGTGTCATATGTGTGTGTGCATATGTGTCAGTGTGTGTATGTGTGTGTGTATATTCTAATTCTAATTCTGGGAAAGTACTTTGTAAACTACTTTTCTACTTTTGATTGTGTTGAATGGTATCAATGTCCCTTTGTAAAATTATAGCTACAACTTAGCCAAGTAAGTTATACCAATTAATAACATTTAACTTCCCAAAGTTTATCAGGTGATTTCCCTTCACTAATTCAGTCAACATATGTGTAGTGCTTCACAACTTTCAGACATAGCAGACAAAATCTACGACACACTCTCTTCGTTTCAATTCTTGAAGAACCATTTTATAGTAGCCAATAATTGTTGTGTCACAGTGACCACTGGGATGCCGGCATCAAAGTTACTCAAGATTATAGAGTATGCTGGCTTGTTTGTGTTGTTGCTCTCTTTGTTTGTTTTTGCTTTGGAAGTATTAGAATTAACCAAAGAAAACTATAATTACTAGATAAAAGGAAGAAAGTAAGGACAAGTTTGTTTACACGATTGTTTTTGTCTATGCGAAACAAGTTTTATTTTAATGCAGGATATGGCATTGTTAAATAAATTTTTGTTGACTTGAGACACACTACGCACGTCTAGCTATAGCTGACAACCTCCATTGATGCCTTTTTTATTATGTTCTATTTTCGTCTAGTTTTAAGCAGTTATAGCATCTATGACTTCATGCGTACATTTATTTTAACTGAATGTACATGCCTAACTGGAACCTTGCCGAATATTATTATGTGTATAATTTTTTACTCACGAAGTCAACTGCCTTCCAATTGAATAATTTAACCAATAAATGGGCTAACTTTCACCCAGCCACATCACTACGATTGGTTAGAGAAACCTTATAGATGAATAAAATTGTTTCCTGCTATTACATGTATCATCTATCTCAAGAGTTGCCAACTTTTCAACATCCGTAGCTCAAGGACACTAAGCCACACGCCCAGACCACACCCAAAACCACATCAATTATACAAGGAAGCAATGATAACATGATATTAAAGAAAGTATCTATTTACTCAAGTGTTGGTAGCATCTCACAATAGTTTCTGTCTCCGCAAAACTTCATGACAATATGTATAATACATATAATGAACCGGCGACAATTACTTCCAATGGAATGTATGTATTTCATGAAGAAAAAAAGCAATGTTAGAGAGAAATGAACACACTAATTCGTGAATTTTGAACCGAGTTTTTAGAAATGAAAACATTCGTAAGTTATACGCACGCCACCAACAACTATTGGTGGATTAGCTAGTAACGTCTTTGCAACTAGTTAATCAATTTCTGGGACTAACAATAGAAAGAGTACAATTCCGTCGCAGGACAGTGGCTAAGTGATAAATCCAGGACTGTCACGGAGCTTTCGGGACAGTTGGAAGTGTGTTATCTATGCTTGCTTGTAGTTAACTTGTTTAATATAATAAATAAATAACTATTATTAGACTTAATAGTTTGAAGGTGCCACAGCACTCCCTGCTTACAAACAAGCAAAACAAACCCCAGCTCTTTTACAATCCCTTTCATAAGCCTCTTGAGTCTAGTGGTGATTACGGCAACCAAACACAGCTCACCCACAAAACTAGTGTCGGAATTACAAATAATGCACACCACTAACAGAGTTGAGATATGTGGTCAAACTCACTTTGCACATTTGCTAGTAGTACGAGTATGGTTCCGATTACAAAAACGGTGTGAAACCGAGAGGTTTTGTTGGTCACCTGTACCGATGTTAACGCCATTTAACACAGCAAGTAAACATAGAGCGAGAAACCATAGTCCTTGAGGATGAGAAAAATATGTACACCCCGAACAAAAATAGCGTGACTGATCGTCTCAGATCTTTATAAAGCTGTCGACTTTCCTCAGCACCAAAGCAAAAGCCAAATATCCAATTTCTTTCACCAGCTGACCGGGGTCAACCTCAATCTAAATTTAGCGCCAGTTAGCTCCGCGCGAATGCCAGTTGGCATGACAACTACCTCCACCTTTTAAATAAACATAAACGTATGCAGTTTGCCCACCATAAACTACAATTCGAACTGAAGTACAAATTACGAAATTCTATATATAAACTAAAAAGGCTAATCATGCCACTATTTTCTCGATCGTCTTCATTCAGGACTCCTAAAAAACCGCCGAAAAGAAACAAGTCTGTCTCATCGATTCCTAACTTAGAGGAATCCCTGAACTTTACCACAGATACCATTGGGTTAGACTCATCCACTCACGCAACGGCTGGGTCTCTGACCATGAAGCTGGGAGACATAACTCTTGGCTTCAATCAGGGTAACTGGTCAGTAGGTGAGTAGACACTATCTCGTACAAAATCAAAACGTTATAGGGCATAACTCCTGGTACTTATCAGAGTAATTGGTTAGTAGATACTATCCCATAGAAATCAGAACTACTGAGATGTGGACATAACTTTAATCAACTGCCGAGTTAAGTGTGATACACAAAGTATAGAAAAGTTTATCCCACAATGTAAATATACAACTCGTTAAAATACTACAAACATAGAGTACTTTTGTCTTTCCATTATCATCATTATATTTCTATTCCAGTTGGTGGAAAAGAAGAACAGACAGTTCGTAGTCCCAGTGAGGCCCCCACAAAAGATACCACTAGACTCCAAGAGGAAAACAATTTACTGCGGTTCAAAGTAGAACTTTTAATAGACATGCTAGCAGCAAGTAATGCCGACTGCCTTCAGCTACAGAAAGAGCTGGAGGCAGCCAAAAGACGAATGGAACGAAGAACTTGAACTCATTATGATCATTGTAATTGAAAATAAAAAATTAAAAAGGATAAGAGTAATTGTATAATTTAATGAAAATGATCCTTCTTCTTTTCTTTCATTCTGAAGCAACAAGTCTCTTCAGATAGTTCTTGTTCAGTTAAAAATCCAGTAACTATATAACACACAGAGGGAATACAAACAAAGAAATGTAATGACCTTAAGGAAACAGTGAATGTGACTACGAAAAGAACATGACTATGACTGTCTGGTAAAATGGCTCCAAAGCAATTATGACAACTGAATGTACATTCTAAATGTTGAACTGTCACCATTAAGATAGATATCACCTGTGGTTAAAATCAACTTAAAGGGAACATGCACACACCTACACAAACACTAACAACCCACACACACACACACACACCCATTAAAGAACACAAGAATAGAGGCTTGTTACATTTGGTGCCCGATTTGCATCGACTTAAAATCAATGACTGCAACTTGTAGCAGAAAAAAAGTTGGTATTATGGGAATTTTATCAGCCGGTAGTGAGGATTAACTTGTTGCTTTCAAAATTAGCAACACCAACATAATGAAGATTGCAATGAAAATTATTTATTGTATTACGAGTAGTTTCAAGGCAGAACTGTGCTCATAGTAGTGGACATGAATCAATTTATAAGGTATTATTCTGAGAAAAAGGAATTTTGGGGAGGGAATGAGTAGATTAAGGGTTTTTACAGTCTGAATGGATACTGGAGTGCTGAAATTTTGACACAAATGGTAACTACATGGCTTACCAATTTGGGAAGAATTTTTTCAAAATGTTGTACGTCAACCTCAGAAGCTCCTTCAGCCTACAAAACAGAAAGGACACATATAAAGTCCTAATGATAATTTGCTATGCTGTGATGGGATGGGTGGGTGGATGGGTTGATGGGTGGGTGGAACAACAAACAACTTGAGAAACAACAAAGTTTTTGAACATAAGATTTAAGTTATGTAGAGTACATGTTACTGAGTCACTCTTGTGCCCCTTTGCTTAAGCCTTTCCTTTATATAGTTAACTTGAAAAAAGCTGCAATTGTGTGATCATACACTTTTAGTCAGGTCAAGTAACAAGCAATGTACAGAGCTTGCTTCCAGTTAGTGTTTCAGGAGTACAAAAGTTTACATGAATTTAGACATGTAGAGTCTGAATAAGTTACGGTACTGGATTACATATCATGTACATACTTTTGCCTGATTACTAGCCCGGTGTGCTCCTTCTGAAGGAAAATCGTATATATAAATTAGACCTCAATGCTCTATGTAATAATTACCTAGAGTGAAGAGGTAAATGAAATCAGCAGATAACTTGATAGCATCATTGCTGACTGCAAATGGAATAAATGATGCATTGAACAAAACCACTAATAAAATAACATCAGGGTGGTTTACTTTGTGAACATAATATATTCTACCCCTACCTCACTCTGGCTTAACCATTCCCCTTGACCCAACTCCATAAACTAGGCTTACTTTTAGTCTTTTTATCTTTGAAATTCGTTCTTAGTATTTGAGCAATGGTCTCCTACAAGAAACAAGTTAAATGTGAATACATCACGGTGCTTCAGGACAACTAACCGGTTTTAAGGGATTTTGATCCATGATGCACACCACGGTATACCACAGTAGTGGACCATTCGACCATTAGGACTTCTTAAAATCTACCCTTTACCAGGACTTGTTGTGAACTGAGAAAGGGTCGGTACAAAAATAAAAAGACGACGCGCGTGCAGCGTTTTGGTTAGCATTAATAAGAAACAGTCACGTGCACCAAGTCGCTGCCGTTCTAAACATTTGTTTTTTATCTCTTCTGTGTAGTCTACTTAGTCTCTAGACGTCATTTTAAGTCGAGATGGGGAGGAAAAAGAAGAAGACTGTGAAGCCTTGGTGTTGGTTAGTGCTTAAACTTTTATTTTGAAACCTAAATTATTCTTTATCTGTTGATAGGTATTGTAACCGAGAATTTGAGGACGATAAAGTACTGGCGTTTCATCAAAAGGCCAAGCATTTTAAGTGTCACATATGTTACAAGAAGTTATTTTCTGCGCCAGGATTAGCCATTCACTGTTCCCAGGTACATCACCAAGCAACTTTTCCAATATGGTGTTAATTTACACTTTTTTTAGTTGTTGTGGAGTTAGTCCAAGTTATACTGGGCTTTAAGATTTAGTCAACCAGTTAGTGAGATATTGTCTCATAGTTTACTGCTTTTTTTACTAGTCATAAAACAACAGTAG
>WLWI01001963.1_pt1 | contig 17807 bp, 8 predicted proteins | sample 6701501 | NCBI WGS metagenome assembly WLWI01 (sample SAMN12718690, study PRJNA515312) | sponge metagenome | isolation source: marine sponge | host: Mycale hentscheli | place: New Zealand: South Island, Marlborough, Capsize Point | collected 2014-11-01
ACCAGGGGGTGAGGCTGACAAACCATCTTGGTCGGCCACATCATTCTCCCAGGCTTGTCTGCTCAGTCCATCTGCGTTGCCATGTTGAACTCCAGGACGATGCACCATCTTTATCTCCTGTCCTTGTCAAATCTCAGCAAACGTTTGTTGAGTGTAGAACCATTGATCAACACCAGGCAAGCTCTATGATCTGTAATCACAGTCAGAGGTCTCCCATAGACATAGTAGTCAAAATGCTTGATGGATGACACGATGGCCAGAGACTCCAATTCAGTTACGGAATGCTTTACTTGTAACTGGAATATTTGCTGAATATAAATTTTTATGTAATAGTTAGCAAATCTTGTTAAGTTTTTCTGAAAATTAACTGCTGTTATTCAAACAGAATAAGCATGTTTTTTGTTTTTTTTTGCTGTTTGATCACGTCCTTAGTTTATAGAGGTAGTGTTGGGAGATAAAAATTACATAAACTTTGGGAACTTTAACCACAGACAATAGCTAGCTACCAGTCATAGCTATAGCAAAATAACTCCTCAAATACCACAAATCGATAGTAAGTCTATATATGAGAATTATATGAATGATGATGTCAATTTTGATTGTGTATTATTATGTTTTAGTATTTTTTATGCAAAGAACATAATAAACAATACTCAGGTTAATTAAGCTGACATAATTGATTCATGAGTAATGCTCATATTTCCCTTAAAATTCTCACTATTACTCTCCACCAAAGAATTAATTTTGCTGCTTAATTTATAAGCCAATAATTTAGTGATCATTTTGTAGAATTGTAACACTAGCTTTTAAAAAAAATTGTCAATTGCTTTGCAACATGGCTGCTCACAGACACAGATACTTCCACTCCACAAAAAAATATTTTTCCCAGTTAATGTCTCACTATTGACAATACATTTTAATAGAAAAACGTCTCTTTAACCAGCCATTCTCCGTACGTAAAGGGGGAGCAGCTAGTTAACGAATTGAATACAAACCTTAACAGAGCCGGTCCAATTGTAAGTAGATGATACCCATTTTTGTTTAGTCTTGATTTAAAATGCTGAAAAAATATTAGACTTCAATTGCAATTAGTCTGTTGAGTGCAGTTGTTCAAGTTTGGGAATTAAGAAGATGTGATAATTAAAAATTCCTAACTTAAAGGGAGTTTCGTCCAAAACTGGAAAACCTCCCTAGATCTGCCACTTGTCTTCCACCAGAAGAATCTTGGCCCAGAAGACACGTTAGATTTTGTGGTGGTATCATATACACTGAAGTAGCAGCTGGAAATTAGGCACTTAATTCTCCCACAGCAAGAATTTTGTGGACACCGCTACTCAAATCTCAATCTCTGGTGTATTAATACCTTCCTCTTCCCTCTAAACGTCTATAAATTCAAATTTATTAGAAAAATTCCCTAGTATTCTACTCTTCATACACTAAATTATCACCTAAATTTTTTTCTATATATCTATAGTATGTCCAAGTTGAGTTGGCTCGACCCAAACGGGGTAATTGAGGAATGCATTTAGTACCAGAAGCAATTTAGTCATGTGAATCGAAGTCAATTAAGCGCGCAAACGTCAACGTTGCACATGAAAAATGGGCGGTAGCACAGATGCCCATTAATACTTTAACTATTGAAAGGAAAAAATTTAGTGAAGTTTATGGAGTTTTCCGGGCGCTGTACAGCTCATCTCGTCTTTTTCAATTATATTTGTTTCTTACACGCAGATAAACAGCAGATGGAAAACGCAAACTAGGGGGGCGTTCTTCTAAAAAAACAGGATTAAAATCAGTCGAATCTACCTACTGTGTCCCAAGAAATATTTTGATACTCACAGGATTCAGCAGTAGAACCTGTTAACTTGTAGCTAAAGTTACTAGACTTTCTTTAAAATTATCAATTGTTTCATTTATTTATAATATGTATATGAAAATTGATGAAATGATATAATTTAAGTAGTACACATAATATACAAAATAATTATAGTTGTGATCCGAGTTGAAGGTGGAGTGCTGCCTGAGTTGGTCATAATTCTTACAATAAACGACATCTATAGTACTGAAGAAAATGAATTGGCATAAACAAAGCTTTGATAAACACACAATTTAATGGCAAACAGCTTAAGTGTGGCTGTATTACAAGTTGCTAGTTAAATGATAGCTATATCAATGAAATAGCTATAATGGCTATACGGCATTTGTTATTGAATAGGTAGACAAATAATCTTACCAACATCCTATCAAGTGGTCCTGTACCCTCTGTGAGAACAGAACACTCCGTCTATCCTGTTTCCACACTCGCAACCTAAGCTATTAGTGATATAAAGCTAGAAACGCAGCAATCTGAGCGAGAAGAAGCCGCTCATTGTTTACAAAATTCTAAATGAAGACAGTCTGCGTGATCAATAATTGAGCCTTACCGAGTGACTAAAAGCAGGCGCGTTTTGAGTTGGAAACCTGTGGTTTTTTTCTATTCCCATAGACTTTTGTATTGAGTTTTGGAATAGCACTTTCTCTCCGGTTTTGGAGTACACTGAGGAAATATTTTTAACCACTTCAGCGCGAGCTTTCCAATGGTGCAACCCCCATGCGTAGCTGCTTCTGTTCTAAAGTTATTCAAGTTTTTCTTGCGCCAACCTTGGACATACTGTAGTCACAGCAGCATAACTCCAGAAAATATTATCACTAGAAATGTTATAGCCACACAAATAAAAATTTCACCTTTGTTGTTATTGCAAGTTTATAACCAAACTATTTTTAGCTTTGTTAATATGTTTTTACCTCACTTGTGTATATTTAGAATATGGTGTATATCTAGTATTCAAAAGTGTCAATTCTATAGTGTGCAATGGCTCAAGCATTCCTATCAGATTGAATGTTGGAAATTGTGTATTAAACTTGTCAAATAACATACTGCAATGGAATATCAATGGAACAGAAATAGTCCAATATGATTACATTATTGGAGACCAAAAGGAATTTTCAAGAAGTTTAACTCCTTATTTCATTAAAACAACCTTTACACCCAAACATGACGATAACTTAAATATAATATCACGTCTGCAAAACATATCCACTTTAATCTCAGGCACATCAGTATCATGTGGATCTAGTTATATTCACAGCAATTTGTTGACGATTCCACAAGGTTAGTAAATGCATGTACTTGTAATGTAGATAATTATTTTTTAAATTCATATTTTTTTTGCTAAAATGCATGTTGGAAAAGTTTGAGCCACCTAAGCATAATACTTGAGATAAAAATATTAGACACCGCTACTCAACTACATTATAATATGTACTTGTATATTTATTATGCATTGGATTTTTCCTGGAGTTTTTCACATCAAGCAAACTTTCAATATTTTCCCATATTGAACAATCCAATGTGCCCTTTGCATAGTGGACAACTTTTATAGATGTCTGGTGGAGTTACTTCTCAAGCACAACCGTTAAAATATTTTGGGAAATTATGCAATGTATAAAAAATGTATTACACTCATTGAATAAAATTGGAAAGACATTTCACTCTCATGCTTGTATTTTCACTCTCCTAATGTCTAACAAAGTTACTGCTTCAACTTTCTCATAGATTAGCACAAAGGTTTTCATCAATGTTATAACACTATTACATTCACTAGTGGTAGGCATGTAAATATTTGCATAGACATTAAATTGACTATAATGTGTACACATTTAATAGTGGATTGTATGCTTTACGCACTGGGTCAGATTGATTAAATAATCATGGAAACAAATTTTTATCTAACTTATTAAACTTATTTAATCCCATATTGGATCCCTGTTACTTGCTCCATTTCTATTGTTAAACTCAAGTGGCACATTTTTTTGCTGATGTTGAGATATATATCATTTTATATGCTCCTTTTTTTATTTCCAGTCTCCTGATGTTATAATATATTGTTAGTAATATTACCATATCTATCTGTACCTTAACTAGTCATTCTAGTATGCAATAAATTAGTAATACATGTGAAACAATAGTTATAAGTTAAACAACCTGAAGAAAACTTCACACCCAAAAAATAAGCAAGCTAGCAATAAAACCCATAACAATTTTGAATTATGCCCCCTTGCTGACATAAACTTTGTGTACTTTGTATACAGCATAAAAGGCGTAGCGGACCCTTAAAGGCAGCAATGATTGCTCTTTGTCATCGTTGAATTGCTGAGACTAGTTTGAACATTTCCAATTCATAGAAATTAAGCTCTGCAGTTCCTGGCTAGTCTCTCTTTTAGTTTTATAGACATTGAAGGTTATTGTATTATAGGAAATAAAATTGTTATATAGTGCTATGCTAACTTGCTATAAAAAACTGCTTTCTTCCATAAAATAGTATAAAAACAATGCATATAATTTGCTACCATAGTACAGCAGAATTGTGTAATAATTATGCACGTTGTTTTAAGAGCATGAAAATTAGTACACATACTTAGGTATCATAAGTAGTTTTTCTATGTCGAGGAGCCAGTTTTCATAACTTATGGTGAAATGTAACTAAGTTTGTTGTAATGACAAACATATGCATTTAAAGATGTCAACACAATTTATGGAGGTGGATGAGCCAGCTAGTGCAACAATTGTACATATACCCTACATAGCTACACTCTTGCATACATACATGCATACAAACAAACATACATACATACATAATACATACATACATACATATCATATCATACATACATACATATCATACATACATATCATACATACATACATGCATACATACATAAATATACATGCATACATACATACACACACATATACATACATACATACATATATACATACATACCTAAATACCTATATACATACATACATTATATACATACATACATACATACATACATACATAATACATATATACATACATACATACACACGCGTGTACACATGCACGCACACTTACATACATTACATATAATCACTGCTCATTATTTTATTGTAGCTGGTAGCACTGCAATGAACAATTCCACAATAGAAGTCATACCATCTGTTTGTCTGGAGTCTATCACATGTGTGTCAAGTACTAATGGAACATGTGTAGTTTATATTGGAAGGAATAAATCTGATGCATTGTCACGGATGTCTTTTACTGGAGCCATCAACTCCTCTATATCTACAGCTAAAGTATCAAATAGGCAGGATATTTTATATGTGGCTCAATTTGATTTGGGCCAAGGGATAATAGAGATTGAAAGATTTTTTGTTGATATTGAAGGTAAGGATTAAAGACGTATTGTAATTTTTTTATTATGGGAGGATTACTACTTAAAGTAGTGTAAAAAAAGTTTAATGTAACTCTGGCTACAGCAGTCCTTTAGTTTGTAATTTTTGAAAATTGACATTGCTCTAACTGACACCAAAGTTTCAGATTTATGCAAGGGGGATACTTTCTTAATTACAGCATTTGTATTTTTTTCTTCAGCCTACGAAATTCTTTGGTTTAGCTATAACTTGTGAACTATTTTTAAACAATACACTTTAATTGTATTGTCACTTCCAATTTGAGTTTTTTAGTTAGCCAAAACCAGTGAAAACCATATGGGTTTTAATAGATACTCTTTCACAAAACTGAAAAGAGGGAAGTGGTTCCAAATGTCTAGTCACTTCAAATATGCAGATGATTCCATTGCATTTGTTTGGGCTTCAATGGCTCAACGATGACTTCATTTACTTACCGTCATGCTCAATACATTTACCCTGTCATAAATTTTCGGCGATATATGTCGAATGCAAGCATTTTATTGTCTGTATGTTGTCATAATAACTTTTTTCAATTCATTCTTAGTCTTTTATTTTTATTATGAGTGATGTCATGGCTGCTTTGATTGATAAGCAGATATCACAGCAAAATTTTTGTCACTTGTGCCTCTACTTGTTTCATAAATACAGATTCATAAGTAGGCTTCATAAGATAACTATATAACACTTACAATACTCACTCATTTATTTATAAGTATTTTTTATAATAAAATCTTACAATCTTACAACTATATTCCAATTTAAAATAACTCTCCATTCTTTGGATGGATTGAGTATGTTAAAAAGTGCTCATGTTTAACTAAGTTACTGCTTCAACTTTCTCACAGATGCTTACTGAGTACTTATACATACACATACACATATAAACACATATATTTAGCATTTAAGTTCATATTTTATGTACTTGTTTTAGTTCCTACAAAGCTTTTTCTTTGGAATGTTGTTCTTATTGTCATTGGAGTGTCTTTGTGGATATTATCAAGTGTTTTATTCATTGTGACTTCATTGTCAATAAACATTATGAGGAAGGGTAGGTTTTATATTAGTGCTTTAATTAATGATATTGATATTGTGCTCTAATACGTTTTTTAGAAAAATTCTATTTGCGCATTGTAATAATCTTTGGCCTAGTAGTTATCTTATTTAATATGATGTCCTGGATCACAACAACAGGAGTTGCTGCTTCTCATAATGGTAATAGCTTCTATACTAACTTTTTTTTAAATTTTTTTAATCCTTTTTAGTTTTATTTGATCAGAATTTCAATTTGTTTAAAGTACCTACTATCTCAGTTAAGTATTCTTGTGTTTGTACCTCATTTCATTTATAGATTTTAGGTCTGAACGTCAAATGGATGTTAACCATTAATTAATGGTTATTTTATAATGATGTAATAAATGGGAATATTTGAGTAGATTAAATTTGTAGATTTATAGTAAGAATTACTCAAAATTCAACTTTAAAAGTTAGCTAGATAGCTAATTCTGTTTACTGATAAATAACGTAGCAAAATTGAAGAGCAGAAGTTATTTTAGACACATTATATGGTCTCAATACATCATAATTTCTAAGCCTGAACAATGTGTACAACTATATAAGAAGTACTGAGTAATAATCACAAGTTAAACTAATCAATACTTTATCTGGATATACATTTTAATATTCATCTTTCTAGTAAATATTTCTTGTTATAACAGCCAATTATGTTAATTAAAACTTAACCCGATGTTTTTACTTCTTGCCAAAGAACATAATAGGCTATTGGAATGAGAAAAAATTACTTTTATAATTATTTCAGCCAAGAATGACTGAATATTCATCTTGTAGATACATGTAACACAAGAATGCAGTTGGCGAAAGATGGCCTGATTGTAACGTCTTTTCTCATAGCTGTCATCGGCGTGGTCTTACATGTTATATACCTTATATATATACTATGTAAGTTGAATGTTAATACATCAATCAAGCTATAATTAAAGGACTAGAGGTATCTGTGTAAGAATTTAGTTGTTTTTTTTTTGTAAAACAAACACTGTACTGGTCAAGATTATATTTCCAGAAGGCAGAGTGGTGGAAGAATGAAGGAGTGATGGTTGAAGTGGAAAAAGAGGGAGTAATGGCAATATAGAAAGGAGAAGTGCTTAATGATGAGGAGAGAGTGGATTTTGGATTATGTGGTACTGTTCAGTCTGACCAACAGCATATTATTAATATTGAGCATGTGTTCTCAATATTTTTTGGTTGGACTTATAAACTTGGTTACTCACACTTTTCACAAGTGTGGATAGATAGAATATGAAATAAATTTAGAGATCTAAATTAACTTATGCTGTGATGAATCTCACTCAATTGTCATGTGCACTGATGTGATAAGTTGAATTTGTGAAAAAAATCATCAAGAATCAATTGCCAATTTAAAAACTTAAAGAATACTCTTAATAATTTCAAAATGCATATTGATCTCCTGTAGCTCTCTGACTGATTTGGTATTTTTGTTATGTCATAAATTAGTATGTGAGTAAATAGAATTATAATGTTTGGCATGTTCTGATCCACTATTATGCTTCAACAGCTGGTGTCCTAAAATATATTTTTTAAGTAGTGTACTAATATTTATAGTAATCACAACTGTTCCAACTTTGCCCCCCTTACTGCACTATTACACCCTAGGTCCCATGAAAACATAGTATAGGATGGACGGGAATGGTATGTCTGCAAAAAGGTAAAGGTAAATCATTCATTCCATAGAATCTCATGGCCCCATAGGATCATGAGGTCACAGCACTCTTTAAAAGTGTAATCATTAAAATTGCACAAAACAAATGTTTTAAAAGTATTCAAACCCAATATGAGTACTTGAATAACAGGTTAGAAATTAGTGCTTTTTAATTGATGTTTATATTTATGTAGTCTTTGCTACATTTTGACTAATTTTCTCTTGCTAAATATATTATTTTTATTCCTCTAATTTACTAAAAAGAACAACAATATTAAACATACATACAGGTTTTGTTTTTACTGATGTACCTACAAAAAGTGCACTTTTTGTTTGTCCAGATTTGACTTTCACATTTTGTGGGTTTTTTAAAAGTTATATATACTATTTTTAAGCAACAATAATGTGAGTATTTCATTAATGATAATAAAATTGAGACTGTCCTTATGTCTTTAGACTGTGAATGAAAAGAAAGTATAATCATGAGCTTGTGTATGTTTTGCGGCTATGAATGTTTAGGTGTGATGTGCCTATTATTATTATGCATTTTTTAGCATTCACAAAAAAAGTGACTATGCAGTGTCAGTTAGAAGCATTTGAAAATTTAGAGGTATGAAATAGCTCTTCAAATCGAATAGGTTTTATTTATATTAGTATGTTTGTATTTGTATTTTATTGACAGCAGCAGTCCCGGTTGTTAAACTAAATTGTATTAATATTTAGATTAATGTTGTATGTCATAGTTTGTGATACTTAAAAACATTCCATTATTTAACTACTTTGGTTGTATTTGATTCTACTTAATGCAGCTACACCTCTTCTAAAGTGTCTAGTTAGCTTATAGTACAATAATAATGCGAACTAAAACTGAAATCCCACATTATTATTGTACTATAAGCTAACTAGACACTTTAACAATTTGATTACAACTGTGGAATATTATGCACTTGTTCCCAACAATAGTTTGAATATCTCACAGAATAGCTTAAGAAATTTTCAGGGCAATTTTTTTTCTTAGCATGACAAAATTGTTGATGTGATGTATATAAATATGAGTAAACAAGAGGTTGTGCATGTAAAGGGTGTGCTTTAGAGTGTACTTTTCAATGTCAATTGAAGGAAAATACTTAAGGATATGCAATAGACATTAAAAACACACCCTTTGCGCGCACAACCATTTTCTTACTCATTATTTATAGACATCACATGCAGTGGTTTGTCTTGCTAAGAATATATTTATTGGTGAGAAATTATGTGGAAACTATAGTTTATTACATGTACTTATTAGAAAAATCCTGATAAGGCATGTATCGATGAGAATGGAATGGTTGTGAATGAGAAAGGAGAAACTTTAATTGAGAGTGACATCTCAACATCAGGGCACAAAAACTTTGGTGAATCTACAGAAAAGGCAGTCATGAGAATTCCTGAAGAAAGATCTGACAAGGCAAGTAGTCATAGATAATGTACACTTCAGAAATGTAAGTACAATGTATTCAGCTTTTTTTTGTTGGACCATATTATGCTCTATCATTATGAAAAAGTGCAGTAAAGTCATGAGTTTGTAACTATGGCATACTTATAATGCAAGCGAGCTATTAGTAATTCAGAATACAGAACACTTCTAAACCTTAGGATGATCATAGTTCATTACAAGATCTATAAACAAAAAATGATTAAGTGGCGAGTGGAGCGAGCATGACATTATCAATGGTAACTTAATTGAAAAATCTGGGATTATTGTGTATATTATAATTATGTATATGTTTCAACGCACATATGGCATTTTGTATGTGACCTTTGCATTTTGTGTTTGCTTGTAAGTCAACCCTATCCCATACTGAACTAAACAGAATCCTTTGGTTTATCAATAGTTACCAGTATCATTTGAATTACATTGTCTCAGACATGTATCAATATGTGTGGGAGCAGTTAGGTATTATATATTTACCAAAGTTTTTTTTCTATTCGAATTGGTGTCGGTGGTAAGTTATCTTGGTTAATGCATTGTCACACCCCTTACAAATCAGTATTGTTCTTATGTGAAAATCCAAGAAGGTCTTGTGTTGCTATGTCCAGTGAACAAGTGTGTGTGAAAGCGTTGTTTGACTAACAAATTATATTGTTAGCTGTCTTTACACAGCTTTTTCAGCAGTAGGAAAACCTAAAATCATGTGTAGAAATTCCTTTTAAATGGTTGTTATTTTTACTGTCAAACATTTGCAGCAAGTGGTTAAGTCATTGAAACCTTGTTACTGTATATGTATGTAATTAAAATTTGCCATTTTTGGTAGTCCTTTTTATGGAGAATCAATGGTCATTAGGGTAGTAAGAATGGCTTATTTATAAAAAAAAGCTTCCACTCATCAGGGAAATTGAGGTAAAAAGTAATTCCAATTTTGTTAGCAATATACATAGTCAAGAGCTAATAATAGCTATTTGTAACTAATTTTAAGATTACATAAACTGAATGCTATTTTCCTGAACTAGGTGAATAATACGAGCTAGAACTTTAACTTCAGGAAAACGTAAATATAGATTAATTTTAGCTACCTTATACTCAATTACTTGTACACAGCGAATTGCTCACTATTTGTGCCAAAACACATCAATAGTATTAGTTTACCCGAAGTTTATGTAAGTAAGTTTATCGACCTAACTGTGTCATGCTACACTAAGATCATATCATTAACAGCCTATGTCAAAGGGTAAACAATTGAATTTTCTAGGATAGTATGGGTTTGATGACTAATTGTTCAGAGAATGGAATAGAGTTGACCACCAAGGGCACACAATAATGTGAGAGATTAAGTACAAAAAAGGACATTATTATAAACATCCAAACATACGTATAAACTAGTGATGTGCTTGAGCACGAAATGGCAAGTGAGCTTCCCTTTTTAGGTTACATAAAAATACAGTATTGTTATGATTAAATTTTGACTTATAATATTTCAGCTACCAATAAAGGTAAATATTTAGCCATATCACTCTTAAGAGTGTAAGAGTGTAACAAGTAGTTTATTCCACACTAACATTACTGTAGTTAGTACTAGGACTGGTAACTTACAGTGTAAAGCTGGTTGTAGGGTTAGGCACAAGACCCTTGAAATAACTCACCTTGTAGTAATAACAACCAGCCAAACTAATATTTTAGCAGCTGTTCTAAGTTGAGTACACTATACCATCAGAGGAAGTTAACTGTAATGATCAGGAAATGTGACAAGTTTGGCTGGTTGTTATTACTACAAGGTGAGTTATTTCAAGGGTCTTGTACCTAAAGATATCATTGTGAAGATATCTAGGGTGGAAATTAACCCTTTCCACCCCGAATTTCTTCAACACTCCGGGTGTCTCTGGAATTCGAATTTGATTTTTGAATTTCTACTGCAAAGCAACCGCAAAAATCCACAAACAAACAACCAGGAATATAAAGTAGGTAGTTTTATAGCCTTTATAACAAGCAAAATAAGCTTCTAAAAGCCTGAAAACGAACAGGAAACAGTCCATCTTACAGCAGGTTTTTAAGGAGACCCCGAGGAACTAGCCCAATCGATTGCTCTTGATGTCCCGTATAGGAAAAACTTTATCTATATTCTTCCAAAATGCTGAGGGACTCTCTATAGGCTTCCTACTTTCTATTCTGAGTATTTGAAGTCCGTAGGCAACAAAAAAATTTAGGTGCTTGGCCTCCTGAAAATTCTCGCTCAAAAAAATTTCTCAATCTCCGTTTTCAGACAATTAATAAAATTACTTAACCTGCCCGTAAGGAACGTGAACCTGTTCTCGCTCGCATATATGCGGTTATGGTGTCGAAATGTTAAATTAATGCTAAGTGCTAAGTATGAAATAACACTATAGAAACTACTGGGGCGACTGCCCCGCCCCCTCCTGCCATCCTCTAGCCCTTACATAAATATAAAAACATATAGTATCCCCAATTTGTCAATTGTGTTACTTGTTAGTGATTGTGCACAAATGATTAGAGAGCCTGCCTTGCTAGATTACATAAAACTACGATATTGTTACTTGTACATATGATATACTTTGCCTGATGAAACTTCTTTACATACTTCATGATAACATGTTAAATGACTATTATAATTGACAGTTTCGCCAAAACCTTGAATATATGATAGCTTGAATTCTGATACATTAACTATGAGGAACTGAAAATGATTATAAGTTGCAGAGGTTCTTTTTAAATTTCTTGTTTTTGTTATCTGCACAGGAAGAAATATAAACATAACTTATGTGTTATATATTTCAGGTCAAAGCAGCTATTAAAGCTAAAGAAAATCAAGATGAAAATCCCAGAGATAATGTAGTAAGACTAGATACTGCATGTACATGAATTGAGTTAGAATTTTGGTTGGTGGTCTATGTATGTGTTTACATTTCCCATTATCAGGACCAGCTGTGACTAGGATATAAGCACTAGTATATTGTTCACTGCTATATAAATAATGGATTTTGAATCTTTTAATAAAATTTGCATAGGAATCTGGTAGCTAACTGGAACAATAGTAATTATAAGGAATCAAACAGCTTCTTAACACTATTCAGAATATGAAAGACTCAGATACCATGATAGTTAGCTTAAACAGGATAAATATTATACTATTTTGTGAGGAGGCAGAAATATTAGCTCTTGTTATAAGAAGTTGGTCAATTTTATTTATTAATGGTGTTGAGTATATCTAATGGTTATTAAAACATGTTTAGTTTCAATGTAGATGAAATCTCAAGTTTTTATTTTTATTTTTTGCTATTTTGAAGTACAAACAGATTATTTGTAGCACACTTCACATTCAGTATACCAAATACATACCTGTATAATATGAGCATACTCGCAGCAGGGGGGGCTTTAGAGTGACCGGAAGTAAATATTTTAGCCACACCCCACATATAACTTTTGGAATATCATCTGTTCAATCGTGCTGAACCAGCGCTTGAATTCTCTGCTATTTCTGGCCTAGTGTGAGTCCAAGTGACCTAATAAACATTCAGCTCCTTGGATACAAAATTTCGCTCTCACATGGCATGAGTAAAGCTTGCTACGTCATATTTATTCTTTATAAAATGTAACGTAATGCACTTATTAATTAGTAAGAGTAATAGCACTGATAAGCGTGCGATTCAATATTAATAGAACAAGCAACGGAATTTTTTTTCAACAGATTAGAAAGGGAGCCATCGGGAAGTATCTGAGAAAGATAAACCTGAAATGCACAGATAGTTGTAGCTACACTGCAAATGATTAAAAAAAACAGGCCTACTATTAGCGAGTGATATAACTTGGGATCAGTGGCGCTCGCAAAGCTATTGAAATAGCACTCCGGTTTGCCTCGTGATATTTTAATCGCATTGTTTGTGCTATTAATCCCGAATAGCACGGTTACCCGTGCTATCACAAGCTAATAGTAGGCCAGCTTAAAACTGCACGAGACTACTGTAAGCTGACGATCATTTACAGTGTGGCTACTATGTATAGTGCAGTCACTATCTCTGTACTTCAGGATAAACTTTCTCTTGAATTTTGCTTTAATCGATGGCTCCTCCTAATCTGTTGAAAAATCTCTGTCTAATAAGAATCAGCTTCTGCGCTAAAATGTGACGTTGTCTCCAACTAGAAACTACAACTGTACAATTCCAAGGCTAGAGCTGCATGCTTGCGCACTTACTCTTATTAAGCTACCGTGGCATTTCACGTTGTCCCGTGCTATTTGTATGAGTAATAGCACGGGTAACCGTGCTATTCGGGATTAATAGCACGAGGCGAAGCCGAATGTTATTTCAATTGCTTTACGAGTGTTATTGATCCTTAATAGCACAGGTTATCCGTGCTATCACTCGCTAATAGTAGGCCAGCTTTTTAAAAAGTCTCTTGCACATTGTCCTACTAGAAACTACTCGAACTGTACATTTCCAAGGTTAACGCTCTACGCGTGCGCACTCACCCGTACTGCTACCGAGGTATTTCACTTAGTTTCCACTTAGTTACCGAGGTATTTCAATTAGTTACGTGCTATTTCACTTTCCCCGTGCGATTTCAATTGAACAGCGATTTTTCCCATTCATTTTTTAATGGGCAACTTACGCGCCGTACTATTACACTTAGTTATAGCGATTTTTCCAATACATTTTGAACGGGCAGTTTACACAAGGCGTATTAATGGTGCACTGTTTTGGTTACACTAGAATAATACCGCTTTTCTCTCGAATATCAACAGATTATAGTTTTGAAGTAGAATACCTAGAACAAATTATAAGCTTTAGTGCACTTATCTTTTGTTTTTAGTATTGTAGAAGAATTAACCAGGAAACAAAAGTAAGTGTGGCTTTTTGCGTCTTAAAATCTGAACCCCCAATGAGAACCTCTGGCTACGGGTATGATGAGTCCACATAAAAATGCTTTTATTAGAGCAATATCCTCACGTTGATTATTACGAACAGATTCATTTTTTATTATGCACTATGCAAACTGCAGATGGCAATCATACCACCAGGATGCACTATTTTATTGTTATAGAGGCTGGACATAAATAGTTGAAGTTGCAACACTACTTTGATAGTTTATGCAAATGTATTTACTTTGATTAGCTCAGACAGGAATAAGTAACAATTCATTGTTCCAAGATATATCCATTTTTACAGAGTTATTTGTGAACAATTATGATTATAATCATAAAGCAAGACATAATTTTTCGAATTTAGTTGCATTGATCATTTGGCATAAATTTCATGAGATTAAGGATCAAAGTACTACACTTCTAACTACAGCACCAGCTAGGCCTGCAACCCTAGTTTCAAACTTGCTGAGGCTGCTGCTATCCTTGAGATCCACTTTTTATAGAGCTGTAGAAAGTGTAGATCAGTCCGAGGAGAGTAGAATGGCTGATTCTAAACCTCATGCCCTTGAAAAGCCCCTTGAAATTCCTTAAGGATCCTAAAGCTGCAAGCAGGCTAATGTTAAATGCCATGGTTAAAATTTATATTTCTAAATAGAACAAAACTATTATTAGATTGAAACTTTCTCACATAAAGGGGTCTGGAAAAAAGCAAAGGAAAAATTTGAAAAAATCTTAGTTGTCGCCGAAGATTCTAACCCAGGGCCACTGGCTTTAGCCACCAGTGCTATAACCACTGAGCTACGACAACCATCGACTTCCAAGACTTTCACATTTTTTCCTATACTGTTGAGTGAGACTCTACATTTTTTCTTTGCTTTTTTCCAGACCCCCCTTCGGTGAGAAAGTTTCAATCTAGTTTTTTTTTTATGAAGGGTCAGAACTTGATAAAACTATTGTTGTAAGCTGAAAATTTAAGACCTTTGTTTTTCAATAGTAGTGACTTCTTTTGCAGTTTGTTAAACTAATGCTGAGGGTTCACACTCTGTGTATATTAACAGCTAGTTAGTTGTTCTGTGAGTGAACCATATAAATCTATCAACCACTGGTAGTTACAGATGCAATTCTGTAATGTTTCATCTAATCATCAATCCAATTCCCTGGAATGACAATAGCCAACTTTGTTCTGCATTGAAAGTGGAACACAACCATTTCACACCATTCAAACAATAAAAAAATGTTTACCTGGACATTCTTTTGCCTTTAGCTATGCTCATCAGTAACGGCTATATTATATATGTGTATATATTATATATATATATATTATATACATATGCATTATGTATAATAATATACATGTATATTATGTAAATATATTAATTTAAACAAATTAATACCAGTTAGTATTATGACTTAGCTGTATAAATTAAAACATTTACTTCATTGTGAGCAAGGTATCTATCTATGTAGAAGACCTATGCTTTAAAAGTGAGGGCATACATCTTATTAAAACGGACTAATTAGTATTTTATCTAAGTTTGGAACATGTTTGGCAAGAGATGTGCTCGAGAGTGAGGTGCTGTTATCGGACGATAATCCTGACATTGCTATGGGTTAATTGTTTATACCATAGTTTCACTATTATTTTCACTCAATGATAATGGAGTATTTTTGTGAGTAAATAATGGCATTTATTAATGGAGATACCGATATCCACCTGCTTACAAATGCAACTTTAGGTCATACTTCTTCCTCTAGTTCTTCTGCTGTAGTTCCATATTCCATATCATCTAATAAAGCTGCCATTGTTGGCAGATATTGAAGGAGCAATTATCAACCCATAGTTTGAGAGCTACCTCCACTACTCAAATTTTGATGCAGGGTAGAAGAATATAATACAGAAGAGAACAGGGCACAGGACACTGGGTAAGCTTTGAGTAATCACGAAAGACGAAATTAAAAACAGCATCTAGGAGTCTTGAACATTTTGAGCCACCCGAACGACCAGTACAAGATGAACAGAAATACAAATTAGCCAGCATTCACAATTGTCAAGCACCTCTATTCCTGGCATTATAATCTTGCAGTAATTTACATACTTGCAGTATCAACATTACCACTATTCCAACTTCTACTAATACTCACCTAACTGAAAAAAATTTGAACACTTTATGTCTTATCCATTAACACTGAATACGAAACACATAGCCTTTTTATTGTTTGTCTTTGTTCTTATGTATATGTACATACTTATGCCCTTACTTCATCCGTTTTATATTCTCTTAAAGTGTAAAAGATGAACGTAGCTAGCTACATTATTGTAGCCAACTAGCTAAACTTTAGAATTATACTGTGTGAAACAAAACTTTCCCTTTGCCGTGTAGAAATGTCAGAATTATAGCTGATTATTGAACCAGTACAAAATCACACGGAGCAGGGGAAATATACAATGCCAGAGGAAAATTAATAGGGGAATAACATTTTTAATCCATGGCTACCGCAGCAACTATGGTATATGTAAATATATTTATTTATTCTGTATTAGATGTCTTCACAATAGTATTTTTACGACTCATGTGATAACTTAAGATATCATATGCACAGGTATTATCACATACAGAATTGATTAAGCTCAGTACCCTTAAATAAGCTAGTATTAGTTAAAGCTAAAGCCTAGTTAACTTTACAGCACAAAAACAAACTTATCTCACCAGGTCAAAGCAGCTGCTAAATATCACATGGAGGTGTGAAGAGCCCATATAGCTAGCACTCAGAATCTTATAGTCAACTTACCAGCTAAATTACCAAATCTTGTAAGATGATATCTAGCGGGTCAGTGTGATATGGCAGGACATTTTACTTTCAGTTTATCTCTCAGTAGCTTTATTTCACTTTTTCTGGCTCATGAATACAGCAGTCTGTTCATGAAAATTTTCACCATACCACACTTGGCTCATGTAATAAGTATTATATATACGTAATAATATATATTATTATTTATGCACAGGAAACTAATATAAATTATAAAGGAATATCATCTGTAATTCGAAAATATAGTGTCAGAGGAAAGAAAGAAAATGCACGGAATGAAAGACATGAGAAACAAATGGTAAGTGATTTTTACATTTTTCTAGTGTTTTATTTAGCAGTGGTATAAATCAGTGGTGTCAAACAGTCTAAAATCAGTGCAAATAATTAGATGAAAATTTTTTATGTGATGCAATTAATTAGATGTTTATATAATGCAATGAATTAGATGAGAAAATTTAAATGTAATGCAAATAATTAGATGAAATTTTTTTATTATAATGCAATGAATTAGATGAGAAAATTTAAATGTAATGCAATTAATTAGATGAAAATCTTTAAATGTAATGCAATTAATTAGATGAAAATCTTTAAATGTAATGCAATTAATTAGATGAAAATCTTTAAATGTAATGCAATT
>WLWI01001964.1_pt1 | contig 17806 bp, 17 predicted proteins | sample 6701501 | NCBI WGS metagenome assembly WLWI01 (sample SAMN12718690, study PRJNA515312) | sponge metagenome | isolation source: marine sponge | host: Mycale hentscheli | place: New Zealand: South Island, Marlborough, Capsize Point | collected 2014-11-01
TTGCAGCTATTCCATGCATGCTTGGTGTGGCTACAAAACACTGTCAGATTCTTTACTTTGCTACCTGTTTCTGTTTCGTTTTAGCTCTCCTCCTCCTTGCCCTGTCTTTTTCATTTCTTATCGCTCTCCTTACTTTTTTTTCTTCAACGTCCACGCCAGAACAAAAACAATTTTAGACCTAAATATATAATTATATATATCGCGAACTCATTAGAGAGTCAGCTCCGCTCGCTTCGCTCGCTTCGCTGAATAAATAAATAAACAAACATCCCTGATATAGGTAATGTTATGTATCAGATCACTCCCTCAGCCCTCTGAAGACACTGTAACCAGATTAGGTTGCAATGGGTCAGCTTCATGATTAATAAATTACATTTCTTACCTATATTTTATCAAATTGTATCAATAATAAAGAATCTGCAGCTGTATCATTAAAATATCTGACTGTGTATACTTGAAGTATCTATTTCAAAATATAATAATATTGTACAGTGATATAAAAAAATTATGATATGATTTTTTAAACTCAATTCATAATGGATTGCATGGGAATCTGAAGTTGTGAATATGTTTTTCTAATTTTTTCTGTAATAATTGTACATCTACAGCAAAAACAATGACTACAGACTGAAATATCCCCAACAAAATTACAGATATTGATGTTTCATCTATTGAATCATTTCTAATGATAACAGATCCTGGACACACATTGTCAGAATAATATCATTCTTGTTCACATACAAAGTAATTGTTAATAATCCTTCTAGATTCTGATGTTTTTCCAACTACTAGTGCTTCATTTATAGTAGTAACCACATTAAAAACAATGATTACAATAGCTCCTATCAGCATCTTCTAATCAGCTGTCTTCAAGGTGAAAGTTCTGTCACTTGATCTCTGTCCATATAATGTATAATAAAATAATATGGTATAGGGCTAGTTAAATTGTTTCATGTATCTTCAGATACAGTTTTCAAATTTGATACCTTTTACACTACTTTTGGTAGAACTGATATAATATGCAAATTAATTCACTCAATAGCGGTCTCCAATTGTAATTGTAAAACTCAGCAAATTAATAGTACTGTATTCAAGGATTGCAGAAATTTATAATGACAGTTGATCGAGTGATAAAGAAAAAATATACATATTCATTTTAAGTGTTGTATTATTTAAACACAGCTACTCAGCAATTAAAATATACTAAAAATGTGTGTTAATGTGTAAATTTTATTTTATTCTATCACGTGGGTTACTGTGTAAACCTTCTTTTGTGCTATAATAATACTTTAGCCCAGGGATTAATGGCATTATCTTAGCTCATACTCATAGGTACAACCAAATCTAATTACCTTCATCATTTTTTGTAAAGAGAGTAATAATAAAGGGATGCAGAGGGCAATATAAATATGTCTTATTAACAGTTCACCGTAAATAAACACCATTAGATTATCATAGTGACACCCAAATATTGTGTAGATATAATTAGAATATCCCAGTCCACCACTAAAAACAGATATATTTTCATACAACTTCTCTGACAGAGTTTTTTCTCTAAATACTACAGTAGATGTCACTATTGGTATAAGAGGAACAATAAATGCACATAGTACATTGGCAACATTGATATATCTGTATTTTATTGTATCCTTGTATTTTCTGTAATGAAAAGGGTAATGTATTGCCCAGAATATATTGTAAACAAAAGTAAATATCCAGTGAATTGCTTGCATAAAGAGGTAGGCAGATACTAACGCTATAAAAGAAAGAGAGAAAAAAATTAACGGTAAAAATAAAATAATATTTTATAACACCTGTAAAAGCACAAAATGGGTGAACCTTTGGAGGATGTTGATTTTGTGATATACAAGACAAATTTGCCAGTATAAATATATCTACACAAAATTTCACAATATAGCTACATTTTATACTTACACTGTAAACCAAAAGGTTTGTAGTTCACACCAAATTAAGCGTGAATCACTTGTAACAATAGTTACACCAAAATATGGTGTGATGGGCACACCTCATCGTTTGGGTGTGAAGTACACACCAAATTTATTGTGAGTTCTCACCATAATCACTATGAACTCATACTTACATTAATGCTGAATTATTTTATGTTACATTGATTCTAGTATTACATAGCAACATTTTTTTTCCAAAAAAGAGATCGATATAATCCCAGATCTCATTAATCAGACGATTAAAATCTTAGTCAACTCTCTTATCTAGCACACAAGTGTACAAAACATTTATAAGGTAGATTACAATGATAATAGAATTGGTTTTTGCCTGCACATGAATATAATTAATGTTCGGTAAAGGGTCCATGTTATTCCATTGAGTGTGAATTTCACACTAAGTGTGCATTCACACTAGGAAGAAAGTGTGAAGGACACACTATGCATAGGTGGTGGGCATTCACACCACACGTTTTCACGCTATAATTTTTACAGTGTACCTACTAAAAAGTAATTAAAAACGAAGCAAACAGCAATTATAGATGGAAAGATACATACATTATAATTAGAAACAACATTACCTGCCCAGAATAAATGTTGTAGATAATAAATGGAATTGCTAGTTCTATCCATATCAACCCAATCATAAGATAACAAAATGCTCTTGATGTAATCCAATTTACAAACTTTTCTCATAAGATAACAAAATGCTCTTGATGTAATCCAATTTACAAACTATTCTCTTGTCATTCCCACTATAATAAAGCATAAAATCCTAGTGTTTGATCTTCCTACTCTAGTCTAGGAAGTTTAACTCCTAACAAAAATAAATTAGCACCATAAAATAATACTTTTTCCGAGCGAAGTAAATGCTAACAGCGCAGAGGGTACAAACTATACACATAGAGATTACAACTCGTTATTAAAGAGGTTGGGTAAAGCCCTTTATTCACGTAATGTGCGCTTAAGTGCACCGGAATGCTGCTGTTATAAATTGTTGTAACCACACCCATTACCTCATCACTTTATGGACCTTTCACTTGTTGAAAAGTTGTAATATCTATCGTAGGGACTTTCTACTACAAGGAGTGGTAATTTTCATATTAAGGAGTGGTAAGGTCATTTTATTTGCTATAGATGAAAAATGGGTGGCTTCTACTTTTGTCTCGAACTTCTCCTGACCATCTGGTACGTTAAGGTAACAATGTTATATGACCCCCCTCCTCCATCTCCAAGTGTACAGTTTTGGCCATTTATGCTGGCAGCAAAAGAGTACAAGTAGTTTACACATACCTTCTACATCAAGTTATTCAAATGACCAGAAGAAAATTTTACAGTGCACCCTGTATCAAATTTTAACAGCATCTTAATCTTAATTTGAAATATTTATCATATTTTATGTATTTATGTCTATTCACTCATTCACTAATTAATTTATTCATCATTCACTCATTCACTCATTCACTCATTCATTCGTTTTATTTAATTGTTTATTCTTATCATTTTATTATTGTCTTCATCATTATGAAATCCCTTTCTCTTTCCAAGTTAATCAAACATTCCTCCCATTTTATGCAGCTTTGCCCTTAGTGCAAATGTAATCTTGCTCGGTAGAAACGATACTATACTACGAAGATGTTTAAAGAAATGAGTGTATTATTATAGGATAACATCTGGGAATGTTATAATTGCAGTGGCTTGTGCAGAGTCAAAATGTACTGCAGATGCTGTAAATGTACTATAACAATAGTGAGTGTATCAATAGCCTGGGTGTCCTATAATATTGGCACATCGACCACCGTGTTGGGTGGGGTAGGGGGATGGGGGAACTTCAATGTACATAGAAGGGGTTATCCCACACCAGTGTACTTAACCTATTAATAAGTTTAACAGTTAAAGTAAGCTCCTTCATTCCTGATAGGATTAAGTAACTGGTCGTTCACGGTGTTGAACTACTACATTTCAAAAATATATGCTGTACCCGTTTTACTAGAAACGCTATGCAAGTTACAAGTCCAATCATAATATCTGACCACTACCCACAGTTTTGATAAGTTGATTGTTTTGTGGTGAATCAAAATAAGTCAAAGTGGACAGACTAGTGAGCCTGTAGTGAGTCAGTGACAGAGGTGAGGATAAACTTAACTATGGATTGACTCTTATTTGAACACCTCATGTTAAACATATCATATTGTCTTTTCAGCCTTTTTATTTAGTTGTGAAAAGTACATAAAAGTGTTTTCCAATAGACAATTTTTTGATGATAATAATTGAGTGATAATTTCATTATTATAATACTCTATTCTAGCATGTCAGAAACAAGCCGCCGCAGGCTTTTGTTTGAGCCCAACACAAGTGAGGAAATCTTCTGTGCTCTCTGCAGCCAATCCAACTCTAGCTTATCAACAGAAAATTCTTGGAAGGATACAGACTCCATTGCGTATGTCACTACTCTAGATCTTACTCGAGATTTATCTCATTTGTCGACCCTGTAGACATGTCATATCCGGAATTCTCAAGAACCCTGATTCTTTTCCTAAGTGGAAGGAAAAAAAGGATGAAAAGTGCTATGATACCAATTGTTTCGAAAAATCATTTACATGCATGAGAAATTCCCCTATCACATCATTTGAAATAGCTAGATACCGTAAACTCTGACACTTTTCCATTTTGCAAGCACCATTACTTTCTAATAAAAAACAATGAATTAAATGTTCAAACAACCTGCCCCACCTGCAATGTTTCTTTATGCAACAAAACTACCCGAGCTTGCCCTGATGCAAAACGAGTCAAAAATATTTTGAAAATACTGGATACCACATTGAAATACCTATGGATAGTAAGGTGTACTTTGCTTGCTATAAAGTGTCAGTTGCAAATTCTTAAAAATGAATCAATAGTCAGCACAGACGCAGACCTGCAAGGCATCATTTCAGATCTGACAACTTCAATGAAGGCAAGAAGTATAGCTAGTACTATTGATGAGAACATTAGCTTAGCAATGATGCATACATTAGTCTATGCTGGAGAAGCTTTATTAGCCAATAAGAGCATGCTCCTACCTTCTATACACAACTTGTTACTGGAGAAGTTCAAAAAATTATTAGCAATGTGCAACAGAAGTTTAGATGAGCCACTGGTTTCAGCTCACTGGGTATTGAGCAATTTAATTGCAACGTACAAGCATCACCTCAGTAACATCTGCAAAAGGAAACATGGAACTATTATTATTGTATCGAACAGGTTGTGATCTACTAACAACTTTGAGTAAAGCATTATATAAGTCCAAGACTGATTCTGAAGTACAAAGTGAGTCAGTACTATGTGCTAGTCAGAGCATTGATGGTACGGTGGAAAAAATAAATCTTGCTATGAGAGAACAAATATTTCCAATTTACTCAGCATACATATACTTCATTATCTCTCGATATATTATCTTTTTTTTTTTTTGTGCAAATTTTCAAATATAGCTACTCTTCATTTTTTAAAGGTTTAATCTGTAGTGTACATATTTTGTTGAATTTGAACATGTTCTGATTAGCACACAAAGAACTAAAATTAAAGTTAAACGATAGAGACTACTTGTAAGATATTGTGTACTCTGTAAAAGAGCGTTTTTATAGACACTAAAATTCTTTAAACAATTTTTGGTACACTAAACAAAGAAATCTGGTAACTAACCTCCATAATGCATCCCCACACCGTACAGTAGCAAGCCCCAGTAGAATGTTTTAGCTCCTTATACTGAACACACACACGAACAGCTTTCCCAGCCAGAGCGAGTGTTTACAATTAAGTCATTGTGCTAAATAAGTCACGCACGCAACCCTTTGGCACGGTTGGACTGGTAATGGATAATAATTCTTTATTTCACAATTAATGCATGTTGGAGCCACAGGAAGAGAAGACTATGCCCACTCTATGTAGCAAGCCACCACGTGGGCAGCAGCCAGCTTTCTCCCCTGAGTGTGGTACACAATGAATCTCATTTACCTTACCTACTCTCCACCCCCTTATCACCCAAATGTATCACCATCATCCTATTCACTATATGTAATTCATCTTCCTTACCTTTATTATCTCTTCAAACAACCACAATCTCTATGCTGGCGGAAGCCTCTGCCGGAACCTTAGGCGTTTGCTAGCTAGATCTCATCCTTTGAGATCACCATTTTATTGAGCTGGTCTGCTGGCCGCCTTACAACAGGCCATAACAACAACATCTACAGGCGGGCTAGCGTTTGCAATGCACAACCAGCAATCAGCACCTTTCCTGATGATTCTTCCCAGGGACTGAACTTTCCCAAATCAAACATGCTATTGCTGTACAGCATAATTAAAATAGCAAAAAGTGTGTGTGTGTGTGTGTGCATGTGTGAGTGGGATAGATCATTGACATCGGCATGCAAGTGCAGTTACTCTGTTTTAGCTTATCCTAGACTACTCATCAAAACCGCGTTTAATTGTGTTAGCTACTACATGACATCTCCAGGCAGTTGGAGTGTGTGCACCACTTCATCCAATTTATCTTGCTGTCTAAACAACACATATCCCCACCAACTGCTAAACATCGTCCTCGTCAGGCGCTCAGAAAACCTGCCATCTGTCATGTGTGTATCCTGTTCATTTAGCCTTCTCTGACTTCATCCCCCCAATCTTATCTTTAATTCTCTTCTTTCTAATTCTTTTTCTTTTTCTTTCTTTGACATATAGGAGCATTGTCATTCCAGCAGAGCTGACTTGGTTGTCGCACTGAGCTATACACAGGTCAATCAACACCAATTAATATTAATCATCACACATACGCAAACAAGTTCTGTTCACAGGTCAACATTAATTAATATTAATCATCACACAGAAAGATCAGAAGAAGATGATGAAGCAGGTTCTTCCTGGTCAACATCCTCGGCGGAATCATCCAAACGTGACACAGGGTGAACAACGGACCTACCAGAAGATGAAAATATCAATGCAGACTCGCCTTCTGGGTTGTTTTCTGATTGTGGGATAATGTCAGGCTGAGGGGATGGCTCATGTAAGTAGTACTTCCTGTAACTAGATATGTGTTCTGGACCTTCTCCACCACCATTACCATTAGATCCCAAATCACTTCTTGAGTTGTTCTGAACTTTAGCCTGGGGACATTGATGGATCAGTAACTTGGTAATGCTTGCCTAAGCAATCATCTGTTTCATCATCAAGGTAGAATATCTCAGGATCTAGAGGACTACTTAATTCATCATTCCCTCCAGGAAGTTGCTTGAGGTCATCTTCCACATGGCCATGTTTACAAACAATGATCAGCTGGTTGCAGCTCAGTAAGGGAGTGGAGCTGGTAGTAGCTGCATAATATGGCTTCATTACAACTGCCTAAGATGGCTTTATTACAACTGCAAGGGATTCTCTGTAAGGAGGAAGCTTGGATATTGCATGCCAAACTTCAGATAATGGCTCTGGTGAAACTTCAGTTTTCAAGACTTGACCACAGTCTATTCTCAGAAAATTATCTTCCCATCTTAACACTGGCTCTAGGACTTTCCTTGATAGTTGGAAGTAACTCTGACATCCAGATGGCAAAGGTGTTGGAGGTGTAGCACAGGAGGGAGTGGGATGTTGAACCATATTTGATTGAGGTTGTGACTAGATCAATTCTGGTTCCATAATATATTTAGTGACTGGAACCAAATTATCCCATTCCTTCACTGCCAAATGCTTCAAAGTTGTACTCCTTCCCAAATTCGATCGCACTAATATAGAATCCTGAACCATTGAAAAAGCATCGGGAATTCGAACAGTGAGTACATGTATCAGCTGCACATCAATAGCCGTTGATGTGGTTTGTGGGGCACTGTTGTGTGGCTCCAACAATAACAACACAATCCTATGGGAACTGCTCAACATGGCATCGCCACTATTGCTGTCAAGTACTTCCTCCTCGTACAAGATCTTGAGCTCCACAGCTAGGAAATGACACACATGTATGTCTCCACTGACAATGGCTGTGAGATAAGTGCCCAGCTCACTTAGCAAAGTGTGAGCATGCTGGTCCCAGCATGCAGGTGAAGTGGTCCTTCTGACAGATATTGCAGCATTTGAAGTGCCTCCGTGGTCGCAGTCTAATGCATGGAAGTGATCCAGAGTGCGTAGGACTAGAGCTCGTATTAGGACATACATGAACCGACCAGGAATACTGGACATCCACGAATACTTCTTGACAGAGTTCTCACTGCCTTCCTTCAGATGAACACAGATCCTCATTATAGATGGTTGCAGACAGAAATGGTGATACTTAGCATTGTATCTCAAACCGGCCAACACCACCTCTGCTAAGACATTATACTGTTCCAAATGTCCCCAACACGGAGTGTGCTAAGCTATGCCACACTCTGTGCTAGCATAGCCCCAACAACTGATGATTCCTGACATAGCAATACATCACAATCACTTCGTGGGCTAGCCAACAGGAGCTCTGGCAGTAGTGAACTTGGGAGCACAGAATTGGACAAAGTGAGCAAGCAGTCGATCTTGTACATGTGCACGTTAGCAGCTGATGCACACGTGTTCGTACCTGTCGACATGCGTATGAAACAATCGAGTAGCCATCTCTCTTGTCAAGGTAAGACATACCTACCCACGTACTAGCTTAGAGAATTTAGACCTTGATGATACTTTACCAATTGGCTGGCTGGTATACAGAACTATTGTGAATAGCTTATCTGGCACTATAACTCCACACGAGATTCCGTGTGTTGATTGAGAAGTGGGTGTGGCACCTGAGACTGAAGCTGCGCTAGATTATGCAGACGTGACAGGTGAGACGTCAATGGCTAGCTTTGACTCAATGGCATACGGTTGATGTTGTTGCCGTGGCAATGAGGTTGCAGGAAATATAGTTGAGCGTCTCTTGAGATACTCATCTTTCAAGTGTTCCAACCAGCTGGTACTGTTACATTCAGAAATATTAGAAGAAAGCATAAACAGTTGAGCTAGGATGTCACAACAAAGCTCAGTGCACTGCAGTAGGGAATCCTGGAGAAGTGACAACACTCGAGGTAGAGAAACCATTGGTGCCTCAGCTGAATCCAGTGAGATTGCATCTAGTGCGGGGAGAGCTCCTAGTCTTAGTACACTGTTGAGTGGTATTTGATCGGGCATTGTTTCAAAATCCCCAGCCTTGCTGACCGGAATCCCATCAAGCATTCCATCTTGAACACTAGCTTGAGGTGCACGTATCAGCTTCCTCCAGTTCAAGGGACACAAGCCATCATGACCAAGCAACCTTTCTAAGACTTTGTAAAAGGATATCACGGGGACTTCATCTGCAGTACCCATGTTTGAGACAGAGGTATAGTAAGTCGGGGTCATTTGAGATAAACATCCCACAATATAACTGAGACATCTGATAGCTAGACAGATATAGGCCTTCCCTCTAGTAAGTTCCACCAGTGCTGCGACGTTGGGCATTACATCAACTGCCGAAATGCCCAAATAATTCCCTTTCAAACGCATGCACCCAATGTAGAGGGGCTGAGAAGGACCAGCTATCTAATTGTAGAATGCAACCCACGACTCCCTTAGCTCGATCTGAACACTCAGTGAAAGGGAGGAAGCTGGAGGCAATGGAACCATTGCTGACTCAGGAAAGAGGGCCACAGCCTGGGGAGATGGAGGAGAAACCTCGGGCAATGGAGCTAATGCTGTCCAAGGAGATAGAGTGGAAGCCTGAAGTAATGAAGCCACTCTTGTCTGATTGGAAGTAGCTCTAGTTGAAGGTGAAGCATCTGGTACCCAGCAAGGTAGGCTAGAAGTCTGATTTTCACAGAAAGGTACCCCGGCAGTACACATTTGGGAACTGTCGGACAATTCTGCTTGCTTCTTCACCACGGAGATTCCAAGTGGGACCACTTCACAGGGAGCATCACTATGTCCACCCGGCTCAACAGACTTGCGTTCCTCAGAAGGTCTGCCAGTCTCCAATTCAGTGGTCTGCTCAAGTGCAGTGGGTTCCAATCTTATGCCACCTGAGAGTAGAAAGGAAATAATGTGAACAAAAGTACGTATGAATAAATAGAACATGTTATTATTATCATGATATAATAACCACAACAAACAACAACAAAAACTACTCAACATTATTTTATAGTATTCACAAAAACCCAAAATCAATATTTGAATAATACATACATTCAGATGTTTTTTAATTCACTTTCTTCAATAACTTGCAAGTTATTTCTATTATAGTTTTGAACTTGGACAGTATACATACAGTACCAGGTGTAGAATGTAGGCATTTGCTTCTTACAGTTAAAAAATGTGTATGCTTTTTAACCAATTTTGCTTGTCTATTGGATGTGGAATATACAGAATATAAAAACAGAGAAGAGATGAATTGCATTCAAAGTGATTCTGCTAATATACAATTGGTCATGACCTTGCATGTTCAACTCGATGGGTTCAGTGATCACAAAAAAAAGGGAAACGTATGTTCAAAGTATAGTCTCTATGTCACTACTCTGCTAATTCTGATGACTATCATTCATATGACCCATGGAAGTACACAATGTACAGTATCAGAAAGCTTCTCTTCTAACTAAGCTTCAACTGTTAATGACGCCTCAAATTGTCAAAATAATACTAACTTAATCATACACAATAATAATAATGATATAAAAATAATAATAATAATATGGATGTAAGACAAAATTATTGTTTCACAAAGCTATTTCATCAAAGGACTGAATACATGGTATTTACGTACCGTTTTATTGATTCTTTCCTGGCATCTTTCAACACATTCTTGTGTTTATTCTACAAGATAATAATTAAAGAGGACATAATGAATAGACTTATTGTTCAATTGAGTGTAAAAGTGAATGCTTGGATGACACAAATAAATACTGAACAGATTTAATTGTATAGTCACTTGATAATCTAGTGACAATACCTCTAGCTGAGCAGGTGTAATAATAGGCACTTGCAATGGCTCAAAAAATAAGAAAATCAGGAAGAAATTAACAAAATTTAGTAATGGTGTGTGTGTGTGCATGTGTGTGTGAGCATGTGTATGTGTGTGTGTGTGAATAAATGTATTATCTTGAATTCGAAGAATAACCTTGATGTAGGTCACCGTAACTACAACAAACTCAAGGTATGTATGCTTTTGCAGGAACTTCAAACTTGCTTGGAAGGAAAACAGTAGGTAGTGGACAGGATTGTACTGTTGATCCCTTACATCACTAGCTACTGATATTGAATAGTTAATATACTACAATTGGTCAATGATTTGATGCTATGCAATATAAATTATAGTGACTATACAAAATAATGGAAATGGAAATGTGTACATCACTTTGTGATTATATCAATGATAAAATAATGTACTTTATAGTTACTTGTACTCTATAGTTACAATAGTTACTTGATAGAATAGAAAAATATAGTGATTACAAAATATATGGAAATATGTACTACTTTGTGACAGGCATAAATTATATAAAAATGATAAATTAATGTACATTATAGCTAACAATAGTTACTTAACAAAAAAGAAATAATAGTGACTACAAAATATATGGAAATGTGTATTATTTTGTGACAAAAACGATGTACTTAATAGTTACAACATTAGTTTTGCATATAAAATTATTAACAAGATGATATCCTCTGTTTTGTTAAACTATGCATGGATTATTGTCAAAACCATCCTAGAAGAAGTCAGAATACTCCCATTGATTAAGAAACAGCTTAAAATCATTTACTTCGTCTAGAGTCGGTTCTTTGTCATTGAAAGTCTCTTCCTTCTCCTCTGGAATAAGCACAGGCACCTCACAGTCCAAGATAAGTGATCCATTGTCCGCTTCGACATCAGTAACTCTTGCTTGCAGATCTATCATCCCCGATAGGTACATTGCAATCACTGGTGTTTGCACCGCTCACACTCTGCATCCCCACTACAGAAGCGGGCGGGGCATGCACATGACGATTAGGCAATGTACCTCCAAATGCGAGAGTGGGATGACATGTGAAAAACTGTGAACTCTGACAACCATGACTATCAGATATGGAATTCGAGCTCCGGCTGTCTACTTTATCACGTCGAACAGTGGTGTCATCGCTAACCGAGCTACCAGCAGCACACACAGCCCAACAGTCAGTCAAGCTGGCTCCTTTCACACGACCATTCACTACGTCAACTTGTGGATTGACAGGCTGGTGTTCTCTACCATCCGACTGACACGCTGAGTGCACAGTTCCAGTGCCACATCCACTTGCTGTTCCAGACCCACTTGAACTTCCCTTCTCTGAATGCTTCACTATCGCAGGCCTTCGTCTTCGACACGTCGAGCCATCCACAATGGTACAAGTACCAAGTGGTGACGGGTGATGACCATTTTCTTTCACTGTATCACTCTGTGGTGTGGCTCCTGATGAGGATGGGCTGGCTACATCAGAATACTTTGCGCACACACAGCTACCACACGAGCCATGCTGACTTAATCCATCAAGCAATATCACCTGTGGCAGTGTGTGGAGGCCTGCTAACTCTGACAACGACTTTTGATACTGGCCATTCTCCGTCACAGGATACACATTGCAATTATTTTCATCTTCACTAGACTGAAGATCTGCATAGACATCTATACAACCACCTCCCAGAGGAACAGTGAAGTTGGTGGTTATGCTGTCACTGGATACATCATCAGTCAGTTCTGTACTGATACTTTCTCCTTCTCCTTCGTCATCATCCTCCTCCTCCTCACTGGCCGACTGACTAACGGTATCATCATCAACTGAATCTGCCGTATTTCTGCCCCATGCATTAGTACCATTAGGAAGTGGAGGTGATAAATTGGTCTGCTCATTCAATGCAGTAAATGGACTTGACTGCTGCTCTTTGTCAAACATTATTACGGAGGAGCCATTGTGATTCCCTCCAGATGCATTGTATGAGACTTGTTGGATGAATAACGATTGCGAAGGATGATTCAGTGATGACACTTCTTTCAATTGGTCTTGAATTGGAATCTCTATTTCCTTGTTTCCAGCACTTGGATTATCTATGTGGACAACAGGAGAACGGTCAAACATAAATCCCAATGGAGAAACGGAGAGGGCAGATAATTCACAGGGTGGAGACTTATCTTGGACTGGACGTTTGACCCCCGAACATGGCATGGGGCAACTGGTGAAATGACTGTGTGATGCAGAAAATACACAATGCGGCACAGCCATTGTGCGAGAAAGAATAACAGGGGTGGGGCCTCCTGTTTTGTGGTGTGTGGCCTACTGTGGGCGGTGGTGCCCAATACCAAGACCATCTTCAAGAATCCAAAAGTAAATGAGTATTGTGATAGTTATCAGCAATACAATTACTATAGCAGCGAATACAGCTTGCACTCTGATGTCTTCAAGTACCTTGAATGTGAATGAGCATTGTCAAAATTCTCTCCCATGTTGTTAAGGAATAGTTGGTTGGACTATGGTAGCCATTGGTGCACACAATCTTACAGAAAAACATGAGAATTGAGTACTTGCTTATAAGGCAGCAGTGAGATTGACGTGACGTATTTTGCTGATTTAACCGAAAAGACGAGTGGGTACTTCGGCAATTTCTTACATCAGCAGGTGGTGGTTTCTTTCTGCACTTCTTGGAAATTTTCTTCTTAGGAATTGGAAATTGACACAGAAGGTGCTTCCGATATTTGTACCTCGAGTAAAGTATATAATTCTTCTTCCTGCGCATTCGCCTGTTGCTAACATTCCGAATTATATGATGTTGGCTTGTATTGTGATGTTGTTTGACTTGATCTCCCTCTCTATCTATTACAGGACTGCGAGCATCTCCTAACTCTCTACTATCACTTGCTGAAGTCTTGTGAGGATCATGATAGGACTGACTCCATTGAACCATCACAAGAGATTCAATAAACATGTGACTCACTGTGAATTAGGCGTGGTTTCAGATAATTTCTTGTACACCGATATTATGAGTTCCAATGCTGAGCTAACAAATTTTCGAAGCCAAGAACATAGCTCTTTCACAGACACATAGGCAGCCCAATGGAACTTTGCTCTGAAACTAGTGTGGCGTGATGACATTTTGATGCAGTTTCCACTGTCACCTGTCCTGTACACTCTCAACTACAATGTCAAGAAATCTTGTTCAGAATTCAACAGTAAGGAGTGATATAGATTATTCCTGGTTTCTGTGGTCGACTCAGTTGCTCCAGTTTCAGTGATGTTAACTCCATTCACTCCAGTTTCAGTGACGTTAGCTTCATTCACTCCAGTTTCTGTGATGTTAGCTTCATTCACTCCAGTTTCAGTGATGTTAACTCCATTCACTCCAGTTTCAGTGATGTTAGCTTCATTCACTCCAGCTTCTGTATGTGAATATACTAGGATCTTACCATGACGGTGTGATCTTACCAGGACTGTATTGATTGTACTATTGGCAGGGAGTGAAGAGTTCACTGGTGAGACGTTAAGTTTGCACCACGGCATAGTGACTTGGTGCAGTTGAGAGTACATAGGTACTGAGGAGGACATAAGAGTCCAGATTACAGAGGAGACAGAAAAACTAGGCGAAACAGGTTCAGCAGCTGATGTTATTATTGTAGCCACAAAAAATAAAAAATCCAAGTTTATGTGAGTAATATGGGACGAAAACTGAGATTCGACCCTGTTTGGGAAGTATCTGGTCAGATTAACTATAGGACATGTATGCCCTGTCCTCTTCCCTAGAAGTATCTGATGATATACTACCTGAAACAGTAGAATTGTCATCATTAAATGAGTCTCCAATATTTGATGGAAGATTGCTACTCTCGACTTCATCTTGTCTTGATTGCTTCAGCACAGCTATTGCAAACAACAGCAATAACAAACAATAGTAAATTATTACCATTAAAATAGAATTTTTCCGATGACTTACTTCTGGAGCCTATATCTCAATTTCAATTTTTGCGAGAAATGCCCCCTTTTGTCAGAGTCTGTCACATTTTGAAGAATGTAATTTCCTATCGATAGTTATTTTATTTAAGATTATTGTGAGAGTGCTAGAAATTAGTATATATTATATAATATAGTTACTTTGTTAGCTCAAAATTGACACTAAGATGCTCTATTAGCTGTACCCTATCTGAAGTACACTACAAAGATTTAGTAGCTATAAAAATATTTTGTATAGAAATAATATTTTTTCATAATTTTAACTCCACACATTGTACTAGCTACAACCTCAGAAACTTTTTATCACACTTGCTTTTAGCTTGCTATATTTAGCAACTAATAATACATTATTATAAATCAAGCACAGAGTCTAAAAACTTACCTTGGCAAGTGAATTTCAAACAACTTGAAAGTAAAATGATTAATAATAGAAGATTCAGTAGATAATGACGAGACATTATTAATCGTCGCTTTTCCACAATCATAGCTACATTTTCAACGCTACAGGTCACCCAGTTAGGTGCTTTACCTTTATATGACTAATTTGATTATCCAGGTTAAAATAAACTATGTTTCCGGTGTTTATTTTTAGGAAGTAGTTACTCCAAGTAAAAATTCAGGTATTTGCTAACGGTTATCTGGGAACACTCCAAATGTTTATTTGAGGAAGTGGGCGAATATCCCGAAAAAATTTTAATAATTCCACTTGGATATTAATTACACTATGAAAGTATTGTATGATCCAAGAATCTACGCGGGCAGTTCGTTTATCGAGCTGTTATTTTTCTCACCGTTCTTTTGAAAAACACTAGGGACAGGAATCGTTGCCGCGCACTTTAAACCATTACATTGCTGACTAAGCAAACGGTCAGGACTTATTGAAATGTCCTATGACCCTTACTGTCCCGTGTGTTTTAAGCTATCTTTGTGCCTTCGAATTTTGGGGATTAATTTCAGTAAGAAGGAATACCAAAGTTTCCTGCCCGGCAATTATTCCTAACGCGGCATATTATAACACTCTGGTATAACAGTCAGGCCGAGCCGAACCCTCTACCATCACCGATCGTTTCCTCGTGCGTAGCATATCAGGATTGGTAAAAGGTCTTTCCCCAACTTGTCATTACAGCATGCAACCTTTGACAATGCTTTGGACGACCATTTCCAGTCTTTACTAACTCTTATGGTAAAGGGTTTTTACTCTATGGTACGAAGTTACTGTATCTTTATACTTATAACAGTGTAGTTGAAAATAACCTCAAATAGATGAGAAGTAATCTGTTCAGTTAAACTTCATAGCTGGGTCACAAGTTTATCCTCTGGCTAACTCATTGGGAAAATTTCAAAAAAGTTCTAAAAAAAGGAATAGCTATGTACAACTAGCCGTTTTGGGTTGTGCCAACTCACCCATTGACTTTTAATTGACATTATTATTATTATTATTATTATTATTATTATTATTATTACTGTTATTATCATTATTGTTATAATGATTATTATTATCTGTGTATCGAACTACATTCTGAGTTTAGATTTTATATACTTGGAAAAAATTGGTTGTTTAATTTATTTAATGTGCCATGCATAAGCTGTGAAGCAATTAAATAAAGGATTAAATGAGAATGAATGAATGAGAATAAGTAAATGAGAACGAAAATAAATAAACAAATGTATGTAGCTATTATATAGCTATAGCCAACCTATACATGTAAGAAACTCTACATCTTTGATAAAAACAATTGCGAATGTATTTTTTATACAATGTATAGCTACATCCTGCATTTTACATTTTTAAACTCCAAATATTAGTGGCATACTATCTGTGAACTTACAACTTCAGTAAACTCCAGTAGATGCCTAGTATACCTCAGGTGTCACTTAGTCTACTGTGTTTGTACACTTTGCTTGGTAAAGCAAATTGTAAACAACAAACATTAAATTAAAGTTCAGGTTCATAAAACTTTTTTTAAGTCTCTTGTTGTGTATGGTAATCTCAAAAGATACTAGTATAATATTTTCATTGGAATATCTTACATTATTATATTTAAGCTATTTTAAGTTAGCAGAGAGCTAACAGGAACACTCCCTGAATTTAGTACTTAATGAATTAATTAAAACAAAGTGATAGTAAACAGCATCATTTAGTTGCTATACACGTCAGGCGAAAATATTGGACTTGAGCATCATTTAGTATACACACCAGGTTAAAACATTGGACTTGAGAATCATTTAGTATACACACCAGGATAAAACATTGGACTTGAGCATCATTTAGTATACACACCAGGTTAAAACATTAGGCTGTCTAAAGTGGAGTATATACTTCTGTTATACTCCACAAGTAAACATCAAGATTACGTAGGGTATGTATACTACTAGTATAAATTTGTTATACATACGTGGTTTCACATAAGTAGTATAACATATTATTTGCATGGTGATACTTCCCATTGTGAACATTTATAACTGATTTGTTCCAGCTAGTTATGTTGTATATGCCACACCATTTTAATGTTGATAAAAACCTAACAAGTAGTGGTTATAGTTGGTAAAGGGTTTGGCTCTGCGAGACTAACTTCTATGCGCATAAAGGTACAGGATTAGCGAACCGCATGGTCCCTACTCATCTGTCCTGATTTCAATGAGCCTATATTTTACCTCTTGTCAAGGATGTTAGAATATTCATTCAGACCCTCTTAGACCCCAAATGCTTCAAATAATAATAATATAAAAATTGGTTTAATGGGAAATATATGAAGTCTACATATTAGGGAGAATGTTTCTATCAACAAGATGATGATTACAACTGCACTCATCTCCATTGGTCTTGACACTTAGACCTAAGGTGCACAGACCACAGAATTGCCTCATTACCTAGGAACACTCAAAACTTC
>WLWI01001965.1_pt1 | contig 17805 bp, 11 predicted proteins | sample 6701501 | NCBI WGS metagenome assembly WLWI01 (sample SAMN12718690, study PRJNA515312) | sponge metagenome | isolation source: marine sponge | host: Mycale hentscheli | place: New Zealand: South Island, Marlborough, Capsize Point | collected 2014-11-01
AGGAACAAATATCCCATAGTGTACACACACAAATACAAAAGAGTGATTGAAATCCAAACAAGATGCATATCATTATGACTTCTGCAAGTAAAATTTGGTCCTATTACATCCACTATAAAAATTTTCAGAATAACATCTGTGTATTACGTAAGTACATAAGGACTATTTAGTCTAGGAAGCCCGATTATACCCTCCGTATGCTCAACTTAATACAAAAACTACTTTCATCTTTTATCCAGACTTTGAAGGAAACAACTAAATTGATACGACAGAAAAATTGATATGTTACTATAAAATACTATAGTCTTCCTCCTGCTCAATGTTGGGTAAAGGGTCTTGCCTCTGCAGATGGGATCAACCAAAGCACTAAAATAATGACTCTAATAGAGTCAAGTTCACTTTCTTTATGATGAATGATGTTCTAACACAGTTTCATTGAGCAAAGGACAATAGGAAATGACAATGTTTCCTGAAAGAAGCTACATGTGTTCCTAAGTAAACTTCACGACACCAACATTAACGACTGGCTATGAACACTGGCTTGACTACTCCTGAGTTAAAATATTAACAAACTCAATCATACTGTTTCTGCTGTCATTGGTTTATTGGATAATTAAAACTACCTTATTTGCATGCAGGTTGAATTGGAATTCAACATACACTGAAGGGAAGATACACACATATCAAATGATAATTCCACTATTTACCCTAAAGGGTGACCTAAACGACTTCTCTAAAGTTTACAACAATCAAAGAAGTACGTAGCTAAAAAATATAATAGATATTTCCACGTTCTCAAAAATTGAAGAAAAAACAACAACACATCTGATACTTTCCAACACGTTTCATACCTGTACTTTGCTGTCAGCAATAGTCCTGAATCTCTTCAGCATTTCTGATTTATTAACAGCTACACCCCCAGCCCCGCTTCCGGCACCTCCGCCCTCATGTCTGCCGTCCCCATTCTCTCGCACAGTTCTGTGATGATGAGCATCTGAGTATGATGTGAGAGAAATCCTTGGATCATCTGATGGAGCAATGGTAGCATGGATCCTTCCATCAGAATTTCGTGAAGAAGCCATTTGACCAGCTCCTCCTTGGGTATTTCCTGCAAATTTTGAGCTATGCCCTTCATACTTGGACCTTTCCTTTCCACTGTTCTCTGGAGGGAAAATGTTAACATGGACTTTTAGACCGCTAGGTCTGTTGCCGGTTTTACTGGTGCCGCTACTTTTGGCAACAGCTTGCTGCGCAGGAGACGGAGTCGATACGGGCGAATAGGATGATGCACTCGACGCTCCGGAGCTCATTACGGCCTTCAGTTTCCTGAACAATACCTTGGCGTTGCCAGCAGATTGAGAATGTGAGCTCGGAAATTCTATCTTTTTACTAGCGACATCGCTGTCAGATTCAGAGCTTTTTTGGAACTTTCTCGGGTGCTCCTTGTGAGCCTCGAAAGGAGGGAAGAAAGTAATCTGCTCCTCTTTACTCGGAGCTGTATTATAGTCCGACAAGGTTGTGATGTTCTTAGAATCAGGTGGATCTTCTGTGTTTTCAGCCATCATAAAACATACAACAACAACACTTGCTAACCAGTATTATTTATTTGCAATGCTGGCAAAATATAACTACATACACACCCACCCCTCAGGCCAGGCCACACCTTACAATGCGCGCACTAATAATAATGTGAGCAGATCATAGACGACCTTTACCAAATTTATCTCGGTGGCACACGGAAGGGATTGGAGGTCTGAAACTAAGCATGAATAATAATATATATATTATATATTAGCTATATATATATATAGTAAAAGTGATAATTAGAAGAAAGTAGATATAAGATTCTTATAAAATACTTCATGGGTTTTCACATTACATTATTTGGCCTTGGTGTCATTTATGTAAGTAGAAGAAGAACATTTTAAGTCAAGAACAACTACAGCTAAACAGAGTTCGGCTTAAAAATTCAACTTAATAATTTTAATGACATGCATTATATTTAGAAATCTTGCTATTCACTAAATAAGCATACAAATAATACCTCCTGCATTTGTGATGGTAGTAGATTCATATAAAATTGTATCGTCAGATTTCAGCCATCTTATGTTGTATTCTGTAAATGTTTCATGTAAATTTAATACTGTCGTGCTGAACTCAGAAAATAGAATGTCATGCATTAACCACGACACGCATATACATCCTCCAGTAATAGTTTTAACATACATTACAGTGGCATAGTGTGACAATAGTGGTACATTCTTTGAAAACATCTGGTCAGAACTGCTTTCCGAAATTCATCTAATGTTGCCAATTTACAATTGTTTAGATCATGTTTTACAATAAACATTGCTAACCATTAAAGTTAATTATATGCACTGTTTAAAGTGATTTGTTATGAAGAAGATAAGAGGGAATTGAATAGCTTACAATAACCAAGTTTTGATCATTGAAAACTAGAATAGACTGTTCTCAATAATAGTGGTCAAGGAAGAAGCAGTATTGTTGTTAAAGTATTTTATAATGCTTGCTGCAGTCTCTTACTCAATCATTCACAATTCATGTGGCATAAGAACACTTGCTAAACCATTCATTTAAAGTAAAATGAGGAATTAAAAAATTGTGAGTGCTTTTCTAGCTCAGTGGTTTAAAAATCCCCAGTCACAACTGTGTATTTTTTCTTATTTTATTTTTGCTTTGCTTTAGGCCTCTTAATAAAAAAAAAGACACTACAAGATCAGCTAAACTTACCATTATCAAGCTGAGTGTCGAAGTTATTGTTGAAAGAACTAATAGTAGCACTCAGGGCCTCCTTCAAGAGTATACCATTTTTTGATAATTGCAAATCATTTAATAATATGACAAATCCATTCCAAGTAGCAAGATATCGTGAACGTATAGCAACGTCACTCAGCCAATATTCAAAGACTTCTACTATACATCTTTGTGGATCAGCGATACGCTGTGCAATTTGCTTTCTTTTTGAGGTATCGATGCCTATGATATCAGACACTTTTTCCCAACAACCAGCCAGTGAATCACATAACCTCAATTCTTGATTGTGACCATCCTCCTTTTTCCATTTGATTAATGTAAGATATTTTGTAGCTATTCGTTCATCACCTGTTATAATTCCAGTCAATTTAATACCCAACATTATAGGAGTGAAATCCCTTTACTCTCATTATGAAGAAAAATGTACAACACTTTTTGTCACCTCATAACATCAATTTGATTAGTAACCACAGATTTTTTTTTCTTCTAACAAGCTAGCTATTACAAAATGAACTTTCATTCAGTTTCACTGTGCCTGTCCACTTCATCTTCCCACAACACCCTTGCATAAAATGTCACACTACTCTCAGGTTGGTTTTAAATAATGGCCAACCTTATATATTCTGTAAGTTCAGTTCAGATATTATCAGATATATCTCTCAGTAGTTTAAGCCTCTTCCCAGCTAGAAATTAAGCATTCTATATAGCTTGGGTCAGGTTTGAGAGAGGCTCAGTTAGAATGGCACATTCTGAACTCAGGCAGCAGCATTACTTTATAGCCTCAATGTGTCACATAGCAGTAATAATAGCTGTCTTTTCATTATTTCATTACAGTACCAATATTGTAGCTGCAAACTGAATTGGGGTGACTATTACATTTCTATTGGTACAGTTGAATGTATAATTGTATTGATGTACTACCTCAAGACTTAAACTAACTAGGCAGGGTCAATATTAATGTGCTACTAACCAAAATAATTTATTAGTTAATAAGTTACCTTTGTCACTTGATGTAGCCATGGATGCTTTGCTTTTCTTACTGGTATTGTTTATTTGTTTGGTCATGTGATGCCAGTAGAGTGTCAACAGTATTCACAGGTCAGTGCAGCATCATCAATATTCAATAAATACTTCAATTGAATTCACTGTAGTGGACTGAGCAGACTATATTCCATGCTTTATTATTGTACCACAGATAAACCAATACATTTATATAGAAGTCATTTTGCTTTTATCTTTGGTAGCTTACCATGACAAAAAAAATAATAGTATTAAAATTCTCTTTGCTAATGATGCGTACATTTGTATATTATCATGACTATATGATGCCAATCTTTTTCAAGTTTAAAAGCCATCTCTGTTTGCAAGCTTAATAAGCAAGTAGTTTGGTTATTTTTTCTGTCACATGATGCTATTGAATATTATTATGAATTAAGTTGTGGTCGTGTGGGATTAAAAATTTATGTGTATTGATCACATTCATGTAGATGAATATATTGTCATACATTTTCCTTGATATTCATTATTTGCAACAAATCTATTTAGAAACTTAGTATTTCTTAATCTTCCAAACAACATGACTTAACCAAGATCTGCAGCATGTCAACTAGTACATTATTAGCTAGAATAATGCAGTTATATTAATGTGTACATACAACAACAATACAATTATTATGTATATGAGTATGAAATTATCTGATATACAAAAGTCAAATCACAGTAATCACATGACTAATAAATATTGGACATATCTGTAATCATCATTTCCTTCAAAACAATATACCCAGACTTTCCTCCTATGATATAAACCTCGTCTGATATCTGAATACAGGTACAGCTCCATAATTGATGTGGTAGTTCCCCTATCTTGATCCAGGCATCAGTGTCAGCATTATAACGTCTAATAGTAGACACTGGCTCACTACTCACCATATCTACACCCCCGACTGCCACTAGAGACCCTCCAACAGTAAGTGGACTAGAATACCTGCAATTAACTGAAGGCAGTTTACTCCATTTCCAAAATATGTCGAAGTTGTGTGGGTCGGAATAAGTGACAACTTCCTCTAGGGACACAGAGTAGATGTCAGGACACCAGCCATAGTTTTCATGGCGACCTCCCATGAGATACCATGTGTCTCCTGTGGTAGTGGACACCATATTACGCCATGGCGTTGGAGTGGGTGGTCCAGCAGACCACTGCATGTTGGTAACGTCAAGTACTTCAACGCTATCCATTAAGCGGAAGTCATTGTAACCGCCAGCCACTACAATATAATGTTTATGAGATGTAGCTGAAGGATCATAGCGCTTTCTCGACATTGGAGGGAAAGGGCGTGTCCACTGGTTGCTGTCTGGCTGCCACTCACCTAATTCATTGCTATGAGAGAAACCAATAATGTTGCCTCCTACCAAAACTAGTTTATTATTCATGGCAGTCATGGCAAATCCTTTGGTACGATATCCAGGTAGAGTATGCCACTGACAAGACTTTGTGTTGTAAGCCATCACTACATTCTCACTCGTAATATTTTGAGTCATACCTCCACCGACGTACAATATATCATTAATCTTTAAAGATTGGATAGGACCTTCCATACCAAATGGCATGTCAGGACCGTGCCTCCAATTAATCTGAAATCCTGCATTGACCTTAAAAAAAAAAAAGTTTTAGTATGATGGATTATGTTAGACTCTGAAACATTGAGATAAACCCAAAAAATTATGATCATGTCATCACAGAGAAATATACATGCCGTGTATTATAGACATGATAAATATTTTCCTCAGTGAATGAAAAACACAAGCGCAGTGTAACTGTTTATTATTCTAAAAATATTCAATATGTACTGAAAATAATTCATGTCAAGTACACATGAGAAATTATGACAAAGTGTTTTTTATAGATTTAGTAAAAATAAGAATTTGACATAATTAATTCAGTCTATACAGAACTATTTAAAAACCACATCAATAGTTACATTATTAATATGTGATTCCACTGCACAATACCTGGTGATCCAATTGCTCTGAAATTGGAACTTTTGAAGAAGATTTTTCTACAGATCTTTCGTGCTGCTCACTAGACTGACTCACTTCATTCATTTTTTGGTTTGTTGTGTTTTCCTCTGCTTTTAAATCAAGAGTTGTTAGCATATCTTTAAGCTTAACATCTGCCTTTTCTCCGGTCAGCAAATCAAAAGGATGGTCATTTCCCTTTGGGTTCCTTTCAAGCTTTTTTTCTTGCTCCTCCTTTGGGTCTCGTTGCTGTTGATGTGACTGTTTGCCTTGGGTTTCTTCACTTTGAATACTCTTTGTAGATTGTTTGCTATCTTCCACTTTGAAAGTAAAATAAAAAATATGTTGATAATTTATACAGTTAGAGAACAAAATAGGAGTGGACCGACTAAATAATGGCAATAAAGTACTACATATGTCATTGAACTTCTATATGAGCTAATGCATAAACCAATTTAACATAATGATTGTATGAATGCGCATTATATTGTTGTAGCTATTTATAAAATAATATAGCTTGCTAGATCATTGGCTCTGACTGGTGTCTCTACTTTCTCGATAATAATAAGAATAAATCATGATCAGTTCAGTTTACTGCAGCACAGACTTAGTCACATTATCAGAACTAATAAGCTGCTAACTCGTTTATTGATATAAAAGCTAGGTTAGCCGCTAGCTAGGAGTCACAATAAAGTTGAGAGTAGCTCTAAGTAATCGCAACATTTAGCTAAAGTATCCTTCACCTACTGGATCATTTGCATCTGTAGTGCGATCAGCTAGTAGCTATATAGCTAGTTGGAAATACATTGATTTCTCTATAGCTTCAGGCAGATTACTGTGGCACTGAAAAAGTAGCTAGTTGGTCTCGTCGACAGCTAATTACGCCCTTTTAAGTTTGAAAATACCTTTATCAGTTGGTGTCTCCATCTTCTAAGTTTCCTCCTGCCGAGTTGTCGACTATAGCTACTAGCTAAATTTGACCACTCCACATCTGCTGACCACGATTGCCTTCAGCTAATATCTATCTCACCTAGTTATAGGGCGTGGTTTGGGACTCCAGGGGCAGGTCACACCCACCCGCCGGATGCAATGGCTTGTAAGATTTAATTTCGATCAAAACGGGGAGTCAGAGTCGGGTTAGTCTCTCTTAGCCGACTCTCTTATATTTTAAAGTTAGCTAGCTAGCTAAGTGGTTACTGTCTGAAATTGTGGAAAAAACAACAACAAACATTAAAAGATGATATTAATTGGCTAACATGAAATTCTTGCAAGCATAGAAAAGTGAGTGTGTGTTAAAGCTATTGAATGGAACATCTTGTAGTATGTTCTCGTCTTAATTGATCTTGTTGTTGCCTTTGCCTTAGTAATTCTTCCATTAGTAATTGATTTGACTTCTGTAACTGAGTTATTTGGTCTTCATAAGCTCTTTTCTGCTCTGTGAGAGGTTCCATGATGGCTTCTTTAATGACTTGAGTAAGCTGCTGCTGGTCTTCTGGCACCGTGGGTGCCTGGCTGGGTGCCGACTCTTCTCTCCTTGCCCCATTTTTGCTACTGTTATCAGTCCACCATATCTTTGTTATTTCAGGTGACAATGGAATACCTATGATGCCCACACTGGGGCTGATACTGTTGTCTTCATAAAACTTTAACAACGATCCAGCACTTCTGAACACTTTTGGAACACCCTTAATAGCAAATATTTGTCTCTCCTCGTCCACTTCCAGTAAAATATGTCTGAGCTTCAATCTACCAGGAGACTGTTGCATCAGAGAAGAAATGACATAGCAGTCTTGACTGTCACTGTATCGTGTTATGTACCCCCTGATGTTTTCGGGAGCCAAATTAAACAATTTGGCAGATTTCTCGCCATTCATTTCTCCGTGATAGCTTTCGTGTTCTGCAATATTTTTAATGAACTTTCCTGTTGCTGTTCCCAATTGGAAAAGTTCATAATGAGTATCCTAGCAACACACACATGACAATAAGAGTGAAAGAGAGAAACCCTTCAGCATAGGAAAGGGAGAAAAAGGAATAACCTTCAGCATAAGATAGAAAGAAAGAATACGCATATGCAAAATGCATAGAATGATGGAACATGATAGTCATAATAAGTTAGAACAACTTAAATAGCATGTGTCAATTTACTACTTAGGCATAACTGGCTAACAAAATAAAAAAACCCTTCATATCCACACCTTACATTCTCATTCTATTGTGCTATGTATTCATAATGTATTCTTTACCTGAGTTACTTTTGTCGAATCTTCTAAGTTCTTTCTTCTTATGATCTCCTCACCATCCTCCTCTGCCAATGTTAGCAACATAATACTAATATTACTATAGGACATCCAGTAGTTCTATTTTAATCTATTATCAATTATATTTTCCTTACCTGGTGGGGACACTTCTGCACTCACGTCCACATACTCCTCCTCATTAGCTGCAACTGCGCAGGAATAATAACAATAATGCTATAACAATAGCAAATTTTCTCTTTCTAACAGCCAGTATTGCTAATTATAACTTAACCCAACGTTTCAAGTCCTCTTCAGGGTCAAATTATAATACTATAGTTTCACCACGAATTATTGGTACATTTATGGAGTGAATTTCATTGAAGGGGCCTTAATTTACAAGTGAACACAAGCAAGTTTCTACCACAGTGTTAACAACGTCAGAACTGCCTTTCCTTCAAAGTTTATGCAAATAGTCTCTATGTTGTACATTTGTATAAGCAGTGTAGCTAGGCTAAATACTCATACCTTTAAGTCTGCACAGTGATAAAGTGGCAATAACTTTCAAGATATACTCACCCTTTTGTAGTCTGTCTGCCATGAAACAATAGGTTACTACTTTGTTTATGTAGTTCAAAGTACCATAATGGCTTTAGGGGGCGTGGTTCACATGAAATAATCAAAATAATTGTATCCGGGATTCATGAGGGAGCTTAAAACAGTCATGAATACGATTAATAATGTCGTAATGATATTAGCATACTATCTAGCTATCCAGTATTATCAGATATAGCTATGCACATTTAGACAATGAACTTTGTTTATCCATTTCAACGTTCCGTTATTAGGTGCAACTAATTAGAATAGTATTGTATTTATAACTAAAGTGCATTCTCTCATGTGTGTATTCTATAAATAAATGCTGTATGAAAGCATTAAATGTCTATATGTTTTCTAAGTTGCTATCTTGTGAAAAAAATCAGAGAAATTTTGTGTGCATAACAATTTTATTAGGCTAAATACTTTATGTGAGTGTATAATATTGCAGATTATTATGTATTAGTTATGTTATAAGTTAAATTTATAATTTTAATATGCTGTGATTAAAATTTATATCACATTGTATCACTCACAGTTGAAAAAAAAATTATACACATTTATAAACAACAAGTCACTTATTATCAAGAAAAATTTCACAGTGAAGTCTTAATACTTTAATCATAAAATTATGCATCCTTTTTTCTTTTTGTTGTCTGGATCAGCATCTTCAGCTTGTCTATATTTCACTTGTCCTTCTACATTTGGTCCATCATTTTCTTCACATTCCCTCGTTTTTCGTCTAGTTGGTGGTGTATCCACTTCACTTGATCCTTCACTATTCACTTCTGCAGCTACTCTAATCTGTTGTCGGCAGCTTCTTCTTCTTTCTTTATGAACTCTTGCCTCATTTCTATTCTCTTCCAGTTCTGCACCATTACGTCTTCTTGCTCCATCTCGCCCATTCGGTAACACTTCAATTTCTTCATCTGTTACTCTTCTCCTTTCTGATCTTCCATATCTGTCATCTTCTCTGTAGCTTTCAACCTGTTGATCGACTCGATTGGTGTTTCTCCTTTGCCTATTACCGGGTTCACTCCTCACTTCATGTGCCCTGGTACTCTCTTGTTTCATCCTCATCATCTGAAACATTTGCTGGAAGAAGGTTTGCTGATTGACCATAAGTTCAGAGTAGTTTCTGAGCATAACTGCATGCTGCTCCTGCTGTGCCCTGATAATATCAGCTAGCAAAGCTGAAGAATCAGCAGTGGCAAGCCCACCATGCATTGATTGAGTCCTCTTGAGCATATTTCGGTATACGCATGGACTTCCAATGCTCTGAACTAAACCATCAATATAATTATTTTCATAATGGGAAAGAAGTTTGTCCAAACTGTCAAAGGTAACTTGTGTGCCACTAAGTTCATATCTACAGGCATTATTGTCAATTTTCAACCTGTAATGAAGCGGATGTTCAATGCCAGGGACCTTGATGCTTAAAACATAAGCCTCCTGGTTTGTGCTATATCTTGTCAAATAGCATCTCTCCTTCCTATTGGTCATGAGTATTTGGTCAGCCTGGTCTCCCGTTATTATTCCATGGAAGCTTCTGTGATCAGGCATCACCAACTGAGGGGGAATGGCAGTCCTAAGAGGCCTTGTACTTTGTTTAGCCTTTCAAAATGCAAAATAATTTGAAATTTATTGATTTGATAATTAATTTGCCAGCTTACTGAAATGTCTGTAGGCTGTATGTGGTCATCTACACCATTATTGCCTGTCATCAATGATTCTGAAAAAAAACATACCAAAATATGGGTGCTAATTAGTCAGTCAAAGGCATTTACTATAATTTAGATCAGATTAATGTGACATGGTAGACAAAGTAGTCCTCCTCACTACTACATGTAGTATCTAGTAGGAAGAAACTGTAATGGTGTACTATTTTGACCATATTTAGAAAATTGCTCACATGACTGCACTTAAATTATGTTCATTATTAATATTTGCCATTTTTTCATGATTTGTTGAAAAGATGCAGTATTGTGTTAGTAACTTACGGTTTCGTGGTGTGATAGTAACCTCTTCCAGGCTCATGTGTCTGAGATGTAGTGGAGAATAAGGTTCAATGTCATTTTCTGCAGCTGAAGCAATTAAAATATGCATTATTAATATTATTATTATTATTATTATTATTATTATTGAAAGCAACGATACTTACTGGGGTAACCATTTGGAAGATGATTACCGAAATAGCTGTGGGCATTTATGTTGTCAAGGCTGGTGCTGTTACATACTGGACTTGGTTGACTCTGATGATAGTGTTGTTCAAATAATTGGTTTGAACTACCTACATATACATTATTATACTTATAGTAATGTTGCAACACTCCTTTATATCCAGTCTTAGCTAGTAAAATTAAGAAAATTGGACATCATAGTTTCTAAGTTCTTCAATATAAATAATGCAGTCATGAATTTGTAACAAAATTTAACAGCAGGGGAATCCATTCACTTTGCTGGTTTAATTACAGGATTGATGTCATTATTGTCAACTGAGAACATATTATATTTTCAACAAGAACTTAAAGAAATATTATAAATCGCTACAATATTACAGATTTCTGGAATATATTGAGTGATATCTCAGCTGTTCCACTTATATACACACCAGCAGAATTGTTGGAAACAGACTACTAACCATTGTGATGAGACTGACTCTGTTGAATTCTTGGTAAAGTTCCAAAGGCGCCGGGAAGATGCTGAAACTCTTCCTTTGATCCAACTTCCATGTGATCAAGCTGCTTTATGGAAATAATAATTTAGCTATGACTATCTCAACAATGGGTTGTACACATTTATTTCAACAGTTTAGGTATAGCAATTATTGTGAGGCAAGAAACAAAATACTTCAATTAATGCAATGCCTAGAGCTATTCATTTAGACTACCTACCGTGTCTATCTTTCTGTTACTGTAATTCTTCAAGATTATATTATACAAAAATACGAATTTGGCAAAAGGGAATTCCTTTTATCATGAGGTTTATATAGTATTTCAATATCCCTATATGTCAGATTGTACTCTATCATTTGTGGGACTCATGCACACTATAAACAGATGTATTGTAGATTACTCTACAAATTCTGGTTTGTGGGTGCACTGAGCAATGCTTCTCAAGTTACAATTATGGATGTGTTATAACTAATTGCTGCTAGAAAACTGCCTTCTCTATAATTATGTACAATTATGAATGAGGTCACAGGAAATATAATTAGATAAATATTATATCTATTATATGCATAGTAATAGTTCTTATACAGAATTAGAAACTAAAAGGATTCCCTCATTTATTCATCTAGCTATAGAGTACATAATTATTCGTTTACTATAATTTTAAATAAAATAAAGACTGAGCTTTGTGGATATGTCATAGTGCTCTGAGAGTCTATTTCGGTTCTGAATAACAATTGTAATTCCAGACTACTTAAAGGATACAAGCAATACATATACTGTTCAGGCTACTGAACTCTGTGAATAATGTGTAACATTAATTTTAACTTACTATTATTGTCATTTAGTTTTTATCTCATACTTGTGGTCACTTGACTCTAGTAATTTGTGGTCATTTGCACTATTGCTTGTTGTCTATTATTCTATATCAAACTTGTCTATAACCAATATCTCTAATTCTGTATGTGTATGTATGTGTGGAGACAGCGTAACTTGACAGTGGATTTACAGCCCATTATATTCTAGTATATAATACATACCCGTGGATTCTCTCTAATTTGGGATTCACATTGGATACTTTCAGTGCCAGAACCCACATCAATATTTTTTTTTTCGCTCTTCTGGGGAGTTGAACTGGTACTACTACTGACCTTACCAAACCAGACTCTCAGACCATTTACACGCCAATGCATGGTGTCGCAAAAGGAGCTAGCACATCCACCAAACTCAGGAAAGTGTCCGACACTTCTGCTTGTACAACTTCAGGATATTCTTTGAATGATACACTCATACCTGGTCCAACACTTTATCATCTCCTCACTAATATCTTACTTCTCTTTAGACAACATGTCGTTGGGATGCAAGATGTTTAGAGAGGTGACACTTCACTCCGATGACCAATGTAGTGAAGGAGAAAGCTGGACAAAACCAACTTGGAACAAGCTACACACATATGGAGGCACTTAACCACTTTCTTGACAAAGCACAGACGGCTCTAAGAAAGTGGAGCTCAAACTCTATTGATCTGAAGACAAAGATTCCAGGGGGTTTGCTAGAGAATGATGAAGTTCAATTGATTTGTGCTCCATCTTCATGTCATAAAGCACTTGGTGTCTACTGGAACACAGCCAATGGAATTTGCTTTAAATGAAAAATTGTTCTTTATTCTATCATGATTTGCCTATATGTGAACTAACATGAATAATCATACAGCTACTGTCACCATGACAAAGTGTGTGTATTGAAACTAATGACCAGAGCCAGGTTGGTAAAGCGTCGTCACAAACTGTATGGGGGTAAAGTGTCTTCACATAGATCTAAAACGACAAGTATGTAAAGCTGGAAATCACTGATCAGCGTGGAAAGGATAGCGAAAACGTTCTAGGAGAAGTAGGAAGAAGCAAAGGGAATCATGAAGACAACTGAAGAGAGGGAAGGGCTTACTCTCACCGCTCGTAATGTTATCTCTGCAGCAATAAGGCAGGACAAGAAAACCCGCAAGGTTTAATTGCATTCCTTTATTACCAAATGGGTACTTTAAAATGTGCGCGCCAGACTAGGAAGACAGAGAGCGGGAGAGGGAAACGAGCGTATTAAGTAATAAGATTGAATTTTATGCTACTGCGTTCCTAATTTGCAGAAGTTAGTACAGCAAGCTCCACTATAATGGCTTGTACTTGCAAGTTTAACCAATTATTTGGAAGAAAGGTTTTCACTCATAATAAGTAAATAGCTGCATGATATTTAGAATACCAAACAAGTTCAGTCACAAAAGCATTACTATAATATTTATATGGAATATGTGATTAGTGAGTGGATTTTATGAATTAGTTGGACTTAGCTATTGCACACTACATTTCTTATGCCTTCTTTTCTTGCTCTGGAGAGATTCCAGTAGTTCTTGGTGGGCTTTCTCGAGTTCTACTATTTTTTCCTGGTAATCTCTTTGTTGCTGAGCCAGTGGCTCCATAAGCACTTTCTTCATAGTTTCTGTCTGTTCTTCAAGTAAGGTTTTCTGTAGCTCCATCAATTGTGTTTGTGAAACGTTTCTGCTTTCATCACATTTTTGTTTGTTACTGGTCACATTTATTTCTTTAGTTTCAACCTCTTTGTGATTCTTCATCCTATCTTTATATTCTAAATGCCATTGTCTAGTGTTTATAGAAGAATAAGAAACACCAATTTCACCATACTCTGAGCTCACAGGATTAGTTTCATAGTAACTTAAAAGTTCTTCAATGCTGGGAAAGGACCTTCCACTGCCTTTCAAAGCATAAATAGGAACATCTTCATCTATGTCAAGTATAAAATGTTGTATAGTCTTAGCTGAAAAGGAGTAAACAGTAAGAACGTATGTTTTTTGGTTTTCACTGTATCTAGTAATATAGCCTTTCTCTGGAGCAAATTCTAGTAAATTAGCAGCTTCTTCACCTGATATCGTACTGTGATAGCTGCGGTGATTTGCAATTTTTGATCTCTTGAAGGAATCTTTAATGCTTATGTATAGGCCAGAGTCCTGAATAATGGATAAAAATGGGTATTGTATACATTAATAGATACTCAGAGAAAAAAGAAACTCTTATATATAATATTACCTCTTCCATTGTGCTTGGTTCGGAATCCGATAATTCTAGGGAGTATGAATTTGATGATCTCCTAACTATTTTATAATCATTTTCATCTGGAGAAACTACAATTCGAGAAATTTAATCGTGGTTTAATTTGATTGAAATCTAAGATTATCTGACAATATCATCATCAGGTCTAGCAACGACAATTTCCATTGGACTACCTGCAAAAGTCTCTTCCAACATCAAATAATTGCTCCCCTTAGCTTTTAGTGTACACTTAGTTTAGAACCCAATGCATTGCCTTAAAACTGGTACTTTGTAGCTTGGACTGACTACATCGTTTTTCATTTTCATGATCACAAGATATCATAACAGTTTGTAATGGCAACCAAATTAAGTAATACAATAAGGTCAAACCTTACTAAAACACTGGCAAATCATTACCTGAGCTACATGGAATATGATGTTATTCAAAATGAGTAAATCTATTGACATTCATTGATTCTCTTACCATCATTACCTCCTCCTTCAGCCATCTTTTAACTTGCAGTATGTAGCTATACACTATCCCTCCGACTACTATTAAGTATTAAGGTAACTACCACATTAATATATGAGTGACTACCGATAGTACAAGGAAGTTAGATGTTACAATCAATTGACTATTACTGCTATCACGTTTATGGGTGCTTGCACATAGCAATGCGTAGGCGCCTTTAGTAGCGCGCTCCAGCTGAATAGTCGCCCGTTCGTTATCTACAACAAAGTCACGCCCCGCTATGTACCAAATTATTGCCCGTGAAATGCAGCTCCGCCACACTCAACACTACGGGCGTACAGTTAGGGGGGAGTCAACTTACAATAAAAGCTTACTCTCTAAAGTAATAGATCCAGAATCTTCTCCGCTCTGGAATGGACGAAAGGCTATGGTTCAAACTTTGCCAGGGTTTAGGGCCAAGGGGTCAACCCTATAACATTGAGATATTTTTTGATATACGGAATTTTATAGAAATAATCGACAATAGTTCAGGTGGTACGGTGAGTAAATAGAAAAGTATAATAGAATTCAACAAAATTCAATGTTATGGCATACACGCAAGGGTAAGAAAATGATATACAAGATATTGGCTTCAGAACTACATCTCATTCCCATTTGGTTCAATTACGTCATCTGCTACACTATTTATGCTCTCTCATGTCTGCCATCTTCTCCATCGTCTTCAACCTGTTGATCAACTCGATTTGCTGTCTCTCCTTCGTCTATTACCGGGTTCACTCCTCACTTCATATGACCTGGCTCTCTTGGGTTGTATTCCTTCATAATCTGAAACATTTGCTGGAAATATAGAGCCCAAAAACTGTTACATACTGTACATCTTCAGTATTATCATAAAAAATTTAAAATTGGTAAGGGTGAATAAATGTGAAAAGTAGCTTGTATTCTGATATGCCTTACATGTCTTACTCTACTATAGTTTGTACAATTCCTACAATACAAATGAATGTGTATATTATAATTCTCTACAAATTCTAGCTTGTCTTGTGCACTGAAAATATACTACTCACAATTAGTCCATGTAATAATTATAGGATGTGTTAATGTGCAAAGTGTGTATACTACACAAAGTGTTACGTAGCTATATATTGTAATTAAAAAGAAGACTGAACTTTAGTGGCTATATCGCAATATTCAGATAGTCGATGGTGATTGCTAGTCTAGTTAAGTCTTACTGTATTATCATCACCTTGAGTGAAAAATCTAACAGCAAACACAACTTATATAAATAGTCTAATAAGAATTGGTATAGTCAACTAATCCCCTGTGGACTTAGAATAATTATAATAAATAATTCTATGATAACATTTTTATTATAGCTCTATCTACAATAAGAGTTTAATATCTACTTTGTATTACAATGGGTGTAAATTTTTATGTGATTCATAATTTGTAATAAAATACGAAATTTGTAATAAAATACGAAACTTTTTAACAGTTCTGAAGGAAATTGCTTTAACTATTGTGGATGCATAATTTACATTTTTAAATAACTAGAAAACAAAACAAGTTCAATAGCAATGACATATTGTACTCATATACTTATGTAGCTATACATAGTAACAAATGTGATATTAGATTAATAGGTGGATGTTAGAGGTCAAGACACATTATTTACTCATTTAATGCCATATTCTTTAGAGATTCCAGTATTTCCTGGTTGACTTTCTGGAGCTCTATTATTTTTCCTAGTAATCCCTCTGCTGCTGAGCTTGTGATTCTGGTAATACGTTCTTAATAGTTTCTGTCTGTTCTTTCAATAGTTTTCTCTGTACCTCCATCATTTCTGCTAGTCTGGCGTGCTGACCCTTTACCTTCCGTTATTGGTGGGCGGGGGAGGAAGGAAAGGGTCTGGTGTCATGAACGTATAGTAGTTGTTCGAATGGAATGTAGAAAACGTCATTCGCCATCATTCTGCGGTCTAGTGGTTTTCTTAGTATAGATTGCGCTGAAATTTTAAGTGGAACGTCTATACCAGCCATGGCTGCAAGTTCTGCATCTCCGATTTGTCTGGCTTGTGGAGAACTCGCTGCAAAGAAAGACAGAAGACTCCTGGATATTTCAGGGAGAGTTACCATTTATTGGAAAGAGATTATATCTCAAGAACTAGAAAAGACCCAACCACAGATTGATGTAAATGAACTTCTGTGTCCTGGACCAAGTTTCATGTGCAGAAAATGCTTCTATGCCTATGATAAATTGCTGCTGGCCAAAGAGGTAGGCCTGTTAGTTCATGTTGAGTGTATTAAGTGCCTAATAAGTGCAATTTATATTCTGAGAAAACAAGATAGGAATTAATTGTAGCTAGCTATAGCTCTGTACTACATTCTTAAGCAAAGCTATGGAAAGACTTAAAAAGATTTTTCTACAATGTTACTTGCTTCAAATCTAGTCTTGTGTCTATTTGGAGTTATGTGTTGCATCTTACTACCATCAAAAGAGACAATAAATATGTACAAAATACAATAAAATGTACTATAAGAAATATAATGGCACAAATAGTAATAAAATATTTGTTATTTTCAAGCTACTCTATTGTGTTTTGTTTATTTTAGAAATATATATATATTTTTTACTCTCACATTCACTTATGATGTGACCATTTATGTGTTGTTCTATCTGTTTTAGACAATCATATCAAACATTAGCAAGGTTGTTGCCAAGATTACCTCTAGAGGAGGAAGAGCACAGAAACGGCCACGAACCACTTCACAAGATGCTTGCACGACTCCAGCAAAGAAAGCAAAGAGAGTGCTAGCTTTGTCTGAGCAGGAACCTCCTCCTGTAAGTACTTCATCTCCCATTCCAACAACGGATTCGCCAAATGTTTCAGTACGTTTTATATGGTTTATCAAGTTAAATATAATAAAGCATGACTTCAT
>WLWI01001967.1_pt1 | contig 17796 bp, 9 predicted proteins | sample 6701501 | NCBI WGS metagenome assembly WLWI01 (sample SAMN12718690, study PRJNA515312) | sponge metagenome | isolation source: marine sponge | host: Mycale hentscheli | place: New Zealand: South Island, Marlborough, Capsize Point | collected 2014-11-01
TGGGTGGACTGGTGGGGCTGGTGGGAGGCAGATGGAAATCAGATGGAAAAATTGCCTGAGTTGGGCTTGAACTCAGGACCGCGGGCCCTGAGCCCAGGACACAACCACTACACCACACAACACACACCATCATGCACACACACACACACACACACACACACACACACACACACACACACACTATTAAGGAGGTTACAATGGGAGAATCTGATAGAATAAGTTTCAAATACTACTGAACACTACGAACTCTCCTAGTCGTGTGAAACTCACACATAACTATTCATTCTTCTACACACACTCTCATATTGGCTCTCTCACTCCGTAATCAATCGTACATACTGTATGTGCTGCCAGAAATGGAGTTCAATCGATGACCCATACCACACTATAAAAACTCTAACCCGTATTAAAATCTTTATAGTCAGCAACATTTATTCACCCTTTACCTACCTGATTCTTGAAATATCTGCCGTACACAGATGACGTCTTGTCTGCCTGAATGGTGTAGTGCTCCGTGCTGATTTCAGATGCTCGCCAAACTCCGTCTTTTCCATACGCCGCCTTGTATTCTCCATTCTGGACCCAAAACCCTCCATCTGGTGGGTCTAATAGCATAGGGTAAGGACCCGGACTGGAAATAACCTGGACACAAAATAGGGAGGAACATGAAATAAGTAACAACAAACAAATTAGCCAAACAACAACAACAAATACACCACAGATGGTCCAATCTGTAAGAATTTTCTGTTCATTGAGATTAGTAAAGAAAAGCTCACTTTGTTCGAGATTTCATTTTCTCAAGCCAGTTCAGTAGAACTTGTGTGTGTGTGTGTGTGTGTGTGTGTAAAGTTGCTATATTCTATGGTTGCTCATACGTCGAATTTTACTTGGTAATTTTATGCACATAAAGAAAACACATGAATGGTGTGAACTTGCAACACTGCCTAATTCTTACTGGTTACTATGCACACGCAAACAGGAAAAGCTCACAACAAGAAGCCCTAGAAGATGAGTTTCACCTTAACTGTAGCCATTAACAAGTGAAGCCTAGCAACGACTCGATAATACAATAGTATTCTGAGAATCAGATGGCAACAGCTTATAGAAATACACAACACTAATTTTCCTAATAAAGAAATCTTGGAAGAAACGAGAACAAAAGCTGTACGAAAGAGATACATATGTAGGAAGGCACAAAATTGAAAAAAAATTAACAGCAACTTGCGTTAAATTCAACACGGTTTCAATGGAGACATATAGCACAGGCCATAAGAATGTTCTGAACCATCAGTGTAGAGTGGTTGCATAGTTGTAGCGTTACAAAAGCCGGCTACGTCCAGTAAACAATAACCGTCAAAGTAACAATCACTACCAAGAAAAGCTACGTTGGAAAAAAAGTCCCGTCTTATTGTTCAATTGCGGACAAGCAAATAGCACGTATAGAGCTCCACGTATAGACTCAAACGATACACATTTGAGGATGCTGAAGACGAAGAAGTGTACACAACTCCTTGGGAAAGGCTTTGAATACAGAGACACACTACTAATGATTCTAATCCTACAGAGAAGGCTTCACTTAAAGTGTGAGTTGTGTCTCGGGATAAGAAAAGATACCTTCCTTGCATGACAGATATATATATATATAATCAAAAATATATTAAAAATATCCAACAAAATGTCAGCTGAAAGTTGTTAAAACAATTCATTCATGCCATAGCGAGCATATAAACACACACATTGTCTACACTCTTAAGCCGCTGCAGTAAGGTGCTCGCTCCATGAAAGACTAGCTAGCACTATGTGATACACTAAACACACTGCTGGTTATGAGAAATATAACATTGGTACACTCACAGTATGTAATAAAGTTTGCATTACTACTAAATCAAATTAGAGCAAGGAAATAAAAGAAAACCAATAACAACAATAACAACAATAACATCACAATAACAATACCGTGTTTTAATATTACATCTCTAATCCTCCTCCTTACCTTCTTGAGTGCTTCCGTAGCCTTCCTGCTCGGAGAAGTGATACTCTCCACGCCATCTTTGCTCACGTCTCCCTTTCTGTAGCCGGATAATGAAGCTCGTCCGTCTTCCAAGCTCCTGGAGTCTTCGCTCAAACCCGAGATGCTTCCAATGCTGGCGGCTTTCTGAATCTTACGGTGGATTGGAGATCCGGTGATCTCGACGGATGGTATGCTCGCTTGCTTACTCCATGAGTTGCTGCCGCCCGTCTGGCCATTCGTCAGCTTCTCTCCGCCATTTCTGTGGGATTTGTCCTGGAAAAAAGAAGTCAGCCTTGAATAGATGAAGGACATTTCAAAAACAGCCAAGCCTGCCACAGCTTCTTCCTTAAACTAGTTCCTCCTCTTCCAACACTTCAAAGTTAACAACTGATACTTCCCAAATGCTTCATAAAAGAGGAAGGAAGGAAGGCTAGAATCCAATAACAGAACTCAGATGCTTTCCTTGACTACTGTTTCCACAACAAACTAGTGGGAGAGCCCAAAAAGCAGAGCTCCCCTGCATTCTGCCACTCCTGCTCTGAATCTGACCTCTGACTCAGGTCAGGCTCAGATAAACTTTTTAAAATGACAGTGCACGCACAGAGCCAATCTCACGGAATGCTTCAACACATAAAACGGAAGCTGTTTGTTTACGTAATATTGAATGTATGCCGGAATCTAAACTACTGCAAACATTCGCACAGCCAACAGCTTGATGACGTGCCACCATGTGGGTCACAGTTATGTTTGTGGGGACATTAATGCAACTGTCTCTATTGAAATGTGCAGAGTGAAACCTTTCACAAAGGCTACAAACTGCTTCTTCTTGTCACCAGCACTGAGATAACATTAGGACTTCAAAAAGTTCCAAAACTATATATAATTAAATATACACTTGTGCTAACAAGGGGTGGAGCCTTGGCATTTATCAAGGCGGTAATTAATTTACAACTTACTGAAATAAAGACATCATCCTGCTCTTGGCTGTAGGAACGATTCATGGTACCGGTCTTAATAGTGTATCGCTGGTTATCGTAACGGTTATCCTAACAACAACAACAACAACAAACAGTGATAAAATACATACCCAGCAGATTCATAATAAAAGAAAGAAAACAACAACAACAACAAACTATTACACTATGAATAAAATATTGACTAGTATCACACACAAAGTCAGTCTGCAAATGATTGAAAACAAACAATTACACATGAATATTTCCACCGGCCAACTGATACTTTGTAGCACCATTTAAGAGAGATGATAATGACTGCCCACAGAGACCTGCCAACTGGGTACAAAATATCGGCCAATTATCTCTAGAAGTGTCAGAGCGAAGCCAAACTATGCAAGATCACTCCATATTACCTCACGCACACGTTGGAGCCAGGTAGCGATCGGTAATTGTTATAAAGACAGAACAATTATATCATCTTAAGATCACTGACAACACCCATTGATGCACACACGACTTCTCGTTAACTGGACAAGGCCAACCATTACTCTTTCTCTCCCACTCACTTAGATAACTCACTCTCCAGTCTCTCCATTCTGTTGTGATTAGAAGTAAGAAAACACAAAACACCTCAACAGTATACACTCAAACACTGCCCCTCCCCCCTCCCTCCCTCCTCTCCCCACTCTTTATATTGCCCCAACTCACCTGGACTTTAGAAAGGAGGTCCAAGAAGTTATCTCTTTCACTGATCTAAACACAAACACACATACATACGTACAAGGAAGGCACGAAGAGATGCTCTGTTACAACACACCCAATTTACCTTTCTCTTTCACACTCTCAAAATACACACACACACATACACATATCTACATACACACATACATACATACATACATACATATGCACATTATATACATGCACACACACATACCTCTGCTGCTCTTTCCTCTTGCTGATCATCCAAGTCTAAGCCATCGTAGCTACACAAGGAGAGAGAAAGAGTTGGGAAGGAAAGCAATGAGAGAAAAAGAAAAAAAATGTAAATAAAGAAAACCTCAAGTCACTTGCCACATCCTCCTCCTCCTCCTCCTCCTCCTCCTGCAGTAATGTCAGGATGACACTCACTCTGGAGTTCACCAATAAGTTAGTTGTCAGAAAACCGGCAGTGTGGAATAATTAGATAATTCACATTAAATGAATTTATGCAATAGTATTCTGATAGTAGTGTGGCTAATGGAATTTGAATAATTTCTGCAGCTTATGGAATTAGACAGTAGTACAGTTAATTCAATTTTACAGAGGCTACCATCAACTACGCACAATGCGGTATATGTCTAATGACGTTAAGTGGAAAGTAGAATTATTCAATGAGCCGCAACCTGGTTAGTGACACTCCAGTGAGTACAAGCAGACAAACAACTTGTCTGCGTCCTTTTCCTGGCCCCACCCATTCCCTCACACCCGCTGAATACTTTCTCATAATATAGGGATGTTTTAACCAGTGCTAATATGTTGTGGGAAACTCCTTTCAACCGGGTATCCATGAGAAAATAGTAAAAAAAAATAAAAAAATAAAAAAATAAAAATAAAATAAACATGCCAGAGAAAAGCCACCATGGATAAATGTTGGTGGAAGTGGAAGGTTTCCATCTCAACAACTTGTGCTGACATCTTCCGCCCTCTCTGCTGCAATATTTTGTTCTGTTTGTTTGCAATTACCGTACCAACTGGAGCTGCGTTAGCTGGAAATATTTGCTGTCCTCCCAGAGGATGTTGTCAGTAGTTACAACTTTGACATAAATAATGAAAAGAAAACAAACAACAATTTCAAAAGTTTACTTTGCATTCGGCCATTTAACCCTAAAAATTCAGTAGTATGGTCTTGGAGTTCAACTCAAAAGACAACAATAACATTTAATGTGTCAGGTTGTATGTACTATCTTTTGCATGGTGTGTATTTTAAGAAATATTAAGAATGGAGAGAGATAGAATAAGATGCTGCCATCCATGGCCGGTCCAGTCCTACAAGCTGCGACAAGAACATTATATTCCTCCTAGGGGCGCTGGGAAGACTATAGCTGTCATATCCCTCCTTTGGCAAAGAGAAAGGTACTGGAAGCTAAAGGTGTGCTTGGTACCAGTGAAGTTCCTTTGTCCAGTGTAGGGTTGGAACATAAGGTACATAGCTACAAGGACCGAATAGTGGCCTCTGTGTACCGGGACAAGAAGACGGACACTAAGTACATGAAAGTTTGAGGACTTTTTAACAAAACACAAACCATGTCATCACATTTCTGTCAATTTCTTGTCAACTGACCAAACGTATGTCACAAGAACAACAAACTCAACAGAATGAGACACTGAGCTGGCAATACCAGGGGAGGGGAGTAAAGCACCTCTCCGAGAAGGATTGTCCAAACAGATAACAGATCAATAAAAAAGTGATAAATTAAAGTTAATTAATAATATCTCGTGTAGGGATGTGTTGAAATTTGTAAATAACGAATACCTTGAAAAATTCAACAGAAACATATGACTGAATAGGTTCAGAGTTGGGCCACATTTTCTAAATAACTGGACCACTTAAAAGGAACAAGTTTCTTGGAGCACAGCAAGTGGAGAAACAGCCATTACGTATGTACTATGCTATTCATAATAATATTATCCGCCAAACCAAAACCAAAAGACAAAAAAGTTTCCTGGCATTAAAGACAAAAGAAAATTCAGAGAACGGCTCAGACTCAAGAGACGGAAATTACCTGTGTTGACCTCGGCAAATTCAAGTTGAATAAATAGTTGGCTGCCCCGTCTAACACTCTGGGAGACCATTCAATGCATTCTGAGAGACCCCCCATTTATCTCTCTCTCTCTCTCTCTCACACACACACACACATAGACACAGACTATCAGGCATCCTGTGACATGTGGGATACTTACACAGACAAACCATAATAATAATCAAAGCCGTGTGTGTGTGTGTGTGTGTGTGTATGTGTGTTAGCATCCACTACAGGTGGAACTAAGCTCTGCACCTGAACCTCTTCAAGTGCTAGGGGATTAGGAGAAGGGTATTTATCCCGGTAACAAAGTCAAGGAAGCCGCTCTAACTAGACAGATTGGATTCCTATCGTTAGAGCTTGTGGACAGTTTGAAAGAGAAAGCTGAAGACCTTAAAAACGGAAAGCAGCAAATACTGACAGATTCTTGTACTCTTCTTGACTCAATGGAATGAAATATATGGAGTAAGATAAAGGATTGTGGACTAAAGAAGAATGAAACGTATCATGGACTGAGTAATTTAAGATTTCTACACAAAAGGATCTTTGCCAGGTCAAGCCCCTTCTGCTCCTATCACCTTCACACCTCCTTAATTTCACTTTCATAAGTTACCCACCTCCACAGTTATTGCTGTATCTCCAGATTGCCTTTAATATGTTACAACACTGCAGTTAGTTACTGTACTTCTGTATATATGTATGTATATATAATGGGCCCATTAATTCTCAGCCTCAACTCTCTCTCTCTCTCTCTCCCTCCCACCCTTTCTCTCTCTGTTAGCACCTGCTTCAGACAGATAGTGTTTCCTAGGCAAGGCCACAAGGGTTAAGACACATTCCCAACTCATAATGGCTCAATCTGTCCCTCAATTAGTAGTCCCAGCCACTGGGTCAGCCACAGGGTCGGCCACTGGGTCAGCCACTGGGGCATTAGCTGCCACCATTTACTCATCATGGCATTGTGTATACCCGCCCAAACACCTGGGTAGTTCCCGACAACCACCCGGGAGGAAAGAGAACCACCCTACGCAACCAGTCGTTTGTACCTAACTGTTTCCTCTATCACAAAGTAATAGCTGTTGTCTTTGCCATCCCATTCCATTTATTTTTACAGTGAAGAGTGCCTGAGGCTAAACAAACTGTGCTGTTTTATTATACAAAAAAAAAAGGGTCCCAGTTTTCAGAGAAATTAAACTATCCTCACTCTTATATTCCTTAGAAAATGTTATATTAAATAATACACTGTTTGAGCATGCTCTAATAGAGGCTAGCAAGCTACCTGTATATAATGCACTGGCAACAGCCAGGCTTTTCCTGGGTAATTATAACAGGATCATCTACTCATTGTCTAGCAGAGTAGTAAAATCATGTGCCAGCTGCAATTCTAAATACAGTCATATCTATAGCTACAGATGGCACTCAGCAACCACACTTCATTTTGTCTTGCCTTTCCCCTACATAGAAATTGAAGACCAAAAAACGAGAAATTTTAACTAAATTAATAGCATGCGCTGACATATGCACCCACATCTACACAAATACACCCTCCAAATCATTATCAGCCAGACCCCGCCCTCTCACCTCCATGGAGCATTGGCGTCACAGATGGCTGCTCCTCTCTGCTTCTTGGTCTTGAGCTTGATGGAGCTGTAGGCCTTGCTGCGCCTATGGCAACCAAACACAAACAAAACATGCGTGAGAAAACTGAGAATACAAATCCGCTGAGTCTAAACATGAACTAGAACATTATCCCTACGTCCCTACAACCTAACACCTATTAAAAACATTGTTGCTACACTTTACTGTCAGTATCAACTATTGTCACGTCAGTACCGACAAATGCATAGTTTTGCAGATTGGTGTCGTGGGATACTCTGAGTCGAGATTTCTCAACAGTAGATGTACAATTACTAATGTCTGAAACAAAGCTTGGACTTTAGGAGAGTAATGTCATTTCAATTTGTGTGGCGCGTTATCGTGAATCCGTTGAGGTACAACGTGTTAAATAGCTGGGGAATAGCTAGTATATGGTTTATTTGATTGTAATGTCTGGCTCAACTGGACCTAATTCCAAAATTAGACGAGGTCAAGTTTTTAAAACAAAACAAATCCCTGATGATCACCACCTATGTCCCTCAAAGTGCAGCGCTAAGGAGCGAACAAATTATTTACAAGGTGAGAACCGACCGCACCCAGCATGACTGAACCATTGCAAGTCCTTAGCCACTAGTAAGTCTCTATGAATAAACAAAACTCACTTGATATATGAAGAACTTTACATGCCGAGTTTCTAAACAGATATCCTACCAATTCACTAACTTCAATAGCTGCACAAAATACTCTAAGCTGAACTACTATCAGAGCCTCTGTTATCAGCAATTAATTAATAGAAAGCTCGACTGTGGACCAGAAGCCAAGCATCAACAGTTATACCTCATCATATGAACCGTTTAAGGATTGCAAAAACACCACTTCACCAAACCCTAGCCAAATCCTCCATTTTCTGCTCATGCTCATTACCTCACTTCACGCCCATAACGATCAACCCCACACCAGCTGCTTTCCAAGTAGGCATTACACAAATGGTAAGTAACAGAGCCATGGGAGGACACTGCAGTGGGAATACCGGAGACTATTAGCGAAGCCAGTAACTCAATTAAGACCTTGTTAGCTGTCAAAGCCACTATTGTATGGTTTACGGTTAGACAATTGGACAACACAGAATAGCAATATCACACTATGGCAACTGATACAATGGGATTTAGATATGTATGTACATAACTAGCACTTGGCTGATGAATGAACTGAGGTGGTTAAAAGTAAGTAAGTATGTGTGTGTGTGCGTGCATGGTGGGTGAGGGGGGGGGGGGGGGGGGGGGGGAAAAAGGGGGGGGGGGGGGGATTCACCCGTTTTAAAGTATCTACATCTGCCACCAGTTATGCTTACCTGATGTTTTCTATCAGAGAGTTTGCCATCCTTCTGCCTCCTCTGAGGATAGTAGTAGCTACGCCAAGCAAACAAGAGCTTACTCGACTTTCACAAACTATATGCTTTAGATTAGTTAGTTAGACAAGCAAGAATCTAGCCACACCACTTCCAACTGGCCCAGGAGTTGATACACTCTTGCCTTTTAAGCAGGCCAGCTAGCAAACAGCTCAGGCCAGGATCCAGTTCGCAATATTTGAACTATTCATGCACTGAAACAAACTCCTGCAGCACAATGGCTACTTATAAAGCTTGCCAAAAGGAAGGGAAATCTTACATGGTCACTCGATGTTTGTATGGTAACACAGCTACAACAAAAAAGGGCAACCGGTCATGAGGGGAAGAAGGAGCGGTTAAGCGTAGGGCTTTTTTTACTCACTTTCCTGTTATTGTGTATTATTGTTCCACAAGTCCAACGTAGAGACAATGGCTTCCTTGGAGTGACACATGTATGATACCCAGACTGTGTTCACACATGATTCAACACAGAATGACACACAAATGGAGACCTTCTGGAAATGTCATAGCAGTGTGCGCATGCATGCGTGTGCTGGTCACCTTCTAAAGTATTGACGAACCGGACATACCTACAGATAGCTGCACAAGCAGAGAGAGAGAGAGAGAGAGAGAGAGATTCTGTTCCCTGGAGTGTAATTACATACTTCTGTGTTCATGTTTTCTATTTATACTAAAGAAATATATACACACGGAAAGTCCATACCAAGTGATACATATATTGTCCCAAAATCAGAGTATTTGGTTCGCCATGAAAAATGATCACAGTGCAACAACTCGCGTGAAGATATAGTTTCTACCGTGTAATGAGAACGATACTCGCAGCTTCTGTCACATGTTACATCATGTGTGTATGTATGTATGTATGTATGTATGTATGTATGTATGTATGCATGTAGTATAAGGAATCTACCACAAATCTAAATGACACGATCAAATTTTCAAACATAAAAATAGGGGAAACAACAACAACAAAATAATGTATCTTCAACTTCCAAAAAAAAAACGCCAATGACTCAGGATGATGAATTCTATGCAGTGTCAGCCAATGATAGTGACACTCACTCACTCTACCTTCAAACACCACTCCTCTTTAGCTGTTGTTGTTTTTGCATACCTCCAACCCTTTTCCAATTAATAACGTTACAAACTAGGAGACGTTACGATGTTACGAATAATAAAGAAGTGCCTATTTCTCGGTACAGGGTGGCATACGCGTACAGGGTGGCATACGCGTACATAGGTACATAAATGATGGGGGGATCTATTGCAAATATACATGTATATGGCTTTGTCGTCCACACCAGATACATGTATGAAAATCAGGAAATATAATTTTGTTTGTATGTGTCACTTTGTCACCTGGGAGATTATGTCTGCCGAGATGTAAAGTATGTTTACCTGCTTGAAGTACATAGTGATGTAAGGACATTGCACGCACCACTGAGCCATCGCCGCATGCGTGCATCATAAGCAATGGCTGACACAATGGACCAGAAGAGATCTGCCCCATGAGCATGCCCAATAGAGCTATCCTTTATAATACTGCCATCTCCCCCACCTCACATGGGGAAAAAAAAAAAAAAATCCTCATCAATGAATGGTTAGTTAATTTTACCAATTGACCGCACCTGAACTCTCTTTGTTCTCTGTTGTATGAGGATAAATCCTGGTCCTCTATCCACAGCCACTGATCCAATGCAACTTTCACACCCCTCCGACTGATACCAAATATGAAGTTAGTCAAAACTTCATCACTTGAAGACTTCATATGTGAGCTGAAGAAAGCAGATGTGCGTGGATTGAGACAGCTTCTCCTCGACACAAGCCACGACTCGTGTGCTGTACAGTAGATTTTATTACGAGCTTATGAAGGAATGAGTCCAGCAAGCCTCTCACTAGTTGGTCATGGCCAGCGCATAACAGTCAGAATGGTCAGGGACAAGGCATGTATGGCTGGTGTGTAACAGCCACCAGAGGCACATCAACTATTAGATACGTCATCTTATGACTAGACACTATGAAATGTAGCAGGTAGGGGAGAGAAATATCATTAGGGACTATGTCGCTAATGCACGTCACAGCAATATAACAACCATTACCAACCAAGGGTCTTCTAACAGACAACCTCTCTCAGACAATATTCCACCCTTGTAAATTGTAATTATTGCTATCAGCAATATTTATTGTGTTTCTGCCGCCAAGTCTAATGGCTGTCTCTGACTATAATTAAGCAACCCGACTACTAGATTTATCACCGAGCCATTCCCCGACTGCCAATGAGGTAATAACAAGTTGCCAGTCAGGGCACTGGAATATATTTAAAGAAAAGTACCAAATATGCTACATTCTTGGAAGTTTTCCCCAGAGAATGTGTATGAGGTCAGAAATGGAACACAGATAGGTTGTTTTTATATGGCATCGAATTCAACGAAACTACGCACTTATCTATGTCAGGTAGTTCACTGAAATATATCATATCCCAACGAAGCAGTGCGGTAAATGAGCTAATTGAACTTGTTGACGTCTAACGTAGTACCAGTGTGATCAGTAAACTGCCAATACGTTATCATTTCAGAGTATATTATTTGTAGTGAACAACAAAAGGCTCGAGTCTTTCTTCAGTTAAACAACTTATGACAAAAAGAAAATTAAAAAAAAAAATTATTGTTATTATTACCACGCTGGAGAATCACTTTGATTTGAAATGTTCTTCCTCTAGATCTGTTCAGAACGACATATATTTAGTAGTGAAATAAGTCAAGGTTCTTGTTCAATTCAAAATGTTCTTGATCCAAACAAATTAAGGTATATTATATCATGATTAATAGTTTATTAAGAATTCTTGTTGGATAATTAGCGAAAGTTAACAGTTTATTTTATATTGTTGACCCAAGGGGAAGGAGAAGGAAAGGAGGGGAACTGAACATCTAATTGCCACAGAATCCTACTGTGGGTCTATCCCTATGATTAGTAAACATTCATGGACCATGTAAACATCAAGTTATTCTGAGGGGAAACATTTTGATACACTCCAATCTCCTTTTGAAGCCAACCACAAATTAGCACTAATGAAATACTAGAAAGGGATATTTTTCCCCTTACCTGACTACAGGAAACTACGATCAACACGCCTCGCCAAAATTATGTAGTTCAAACCATTTCACATCCTGTTTGACTTGATACCATTCCATTCCTTTCCACCAGTCAACAGCAGCTGAAATCCACAGGCTCAAAAAAGGGGGCAGTGTGTGCACGCATGCATGAAGCATGTGGAGAGGTTGTTTGTGAGGCGGTAGTAAACTTTGATCAAGTCTTTAAAAAAAGATTTGTCTTTACTATTAACTTGAAGGAAGTACTACCTGAAGATTACTTCATTACTGGGTGGAAAGGTCAAACCAAAGGCAAAGAGAACACATACATGGATAAACATGTAACTACCAACAAAGAAGCCGTCCGGAAAGAGAACAATTAACAGACAACAAACATCAGTTGTAGTAAATATACTTTCCATAGACTGAGGGTCTTCCCTTCCCTTGTGCTAAAAGGGGAAGAGGTCAAGATGCAACCAGGAGGAGTGGCACTGGTGTTCCTTGTATGGGACGAGGGACGTACACTGAGCACGGACTATTACTGCAGGTTTGGATAAGAGAGGCCATTGGGAGGAAGACAAACCGTAAACACAATGAAGTCACAACTACCTACAGATACACAAGGCATCAACCTCACCACAGCACTGGTGTGCTCGCTGACTATATATAAGTGCAAACCATTAAAGCATTTTCCTTATTTTGAATCAATACAAAAAGCAAACGTAAATTACAGAATTGCCCAATGTTTAAAAAAAAAAAAGCAGCTTCAGGCCAAGAAACCAATTTATTGAAGCTAATGTATCATCAAATATTTCCGTAAAAGCCGAAGTAACATCCTCAAACCTTCTACACATGCACATAGATTGCATTTTGTTCAAGGCCAAGACAGTCATCTAACAAAATCTGGACTCTTGTGTTTTCTGCCCACCTGCATGTAGCTGTGTACCATCAAAAGTTAGCGGTCAAAGAAATTTTTTCGAACTGTTACATCAAATGAACATAATCTCCAACAAATTGGTACATGTATGTATGTAACACCTGACCAAGAGACCAAACATAAAAATGGGATCTTTAGACTGGAGGATTAAGTTTTATAACACTTTAAAAACATACCATGTCATCACAAAACGAGCACAATCCATGGTAGACGTCACCTACGGTCACAATAATTGAGCGAGTGTACCAATGGAAGTTACTCCATATAAGGCTTACGCTTAAGCATGGCTCAGGTGAAATTATGCGCTGGCAAAGGAAGACATCTAGCAAATACTAGTGGTGCAGACAGACAAAGCTAAGGAATGTTAGATTGAAACTTTCTCACTAAAGGGGTCTGGAAAAAAGCAAAGGAAAAAATGTGAATTTTTTTTAGTTGTCGCCGGGGAATCGAACCCAGGACCACTGGCTTTAGCCACCAGTGCTCTAATCACTAAGCTAATAGTAAAAAAACAAAACATTTTTTTAAAAGACTTGATCGAAGTTTACTACCATCTCACAAACAACCTCTCCACATCTTTAAGTGAGAAAGTTTCAATCTAGTTTTTTAAATGAAAGGTCAGAACTTGGTAACTTCAATGTTTACCAGAACAGTTGCTAAAGGTACTGTATTTAATATTCATACATTAACACTTCCTTTTAAATTAAAGAAATTAGATATTACGGATTGACTTATCCTCTTCTCTAACTTAGGCAAGCCATACTGCCTCTGGAAGGCTTCTATCTGGCTGCGTACCTTCCACACTCACTTGCACAGCAAACAAATTACAGCTGTAAGGCTGCAGGAACCTTGCTTTGAATGGACACACAGTTAATGTCAAGGTTGACAGCTGGAGCTAATTCTCAGTAGTACAGAAATGCATACATCACGTGTGCTTACAAACAAGCACGCCTGATGCCCATGGAATGACTGGAAGCACAACGGAGAAGTCACAAGTAATATATTTGAAAGCACTCCAAAGGCTAGCACGTAGGCGGACATTGCAGCTAACTTCTTGTTTACTACATAAACAGTAAACAACTCAACTGAAAGTGAGCCCATCACAGGGCTTCCTTCAATTTTCTAATTTTCAAAACATAAGCAGATCACTCGTAATCTATTTATCTTCAATATAGACCTTTACTCTTTCCAATAGCAGCACACCATTCAATACCGTGCTATGTGTGATCAAAGGCAAGGTTCAGAAGAAAACACGACATAAACGCGGCAAGTCACACCGCCAGTCAGTCTCAGTCACTGAGATTAGTAACGAGTGAAGACATCGGCGACACGTATAATTGATGTGTGTTGCATATCCCGACAGTCTTATATGTATATTTATTAAAACATGAGTTACTGAATCAGATGGCATGCAAGATTAAAGCTTAAAAAATCGACTAAGTTCTGAACTTTGGACATTGTGTTTGTAGCTACACTAGCATGTGTGCATGAACCACATACAGTTATTCAAATTTCCTTCAAAAAGTTAGTTCCAATATACTATCATTAGACAAAGAACAGAGTCAAGAAAAAAGAAGCCTCCACTACAACTGCTAGTAGTAACACCTGCATTAGTTAACAATGTTTCCACTCACCATCTTGCAGGATGCCTGGAGTGCTTCTTTGGTGGATTGACAATTAAAGTGAGTTTGATGTCGTGAGCGTTAGAAGTCATGGTGTTTATTCACTCTTCCTCAATAAAAGCATGGAGTCATATAAACCTTACTGCAGCAGCTGCTTTTACCCAGTACAATCTGATGTCCACCACACTGGATGTCCTCACAAGAATACAAACCATGCACTGAAGAGCTGCAAGATACAGAAGCTGAGAAGCACCAACAGGAGAAGCTTCTTAGCTGCTAATAGTTCCAACTCTTACTAACAACAACTGGCTCTGAGGTCACTGAAGCCAAACTGAGGTCAGAGAAGAATGAGAAGCAGCCAACTGTGGCTGAACCCTTTTAAATACTCCCATGGTGACCCACAGGCTGCACTGCTATGGCTTCATGACCCAATGTTTACAAATTCAGCAACTTCCTGCTTGTCAATCCCCTACCTGGTCACCCTTTTCCTAATTCTCAAGCCATTAAGAAAAAAAAAACAAAAAAAAACAAAAAACAGCTGTTTGTTGTGCCCAAATAAATATACTGGATGACTATTTATGAGATGTACAGTAGAACTTCAGAGTTATGAACCCCTAGGGAAAGTAAGATGTTCGTATCTCTGAAATGTTCGTAACTCTAAAAAGCTACAATTTATTTCAACTGCTGCTTGTTTAAAACTCCGCCCATTCCCCGTTTATTGTACTTCCGTAACGATTCATACCATATTAATAATTCGATTGAGCCGTTCGGTTGACCGGTCAGTTCGTAACTCTGGGCGTAACTCTGGGGTTCGTAACTCTAGTTCTACTGTAGTTACCAATAGCACCAAATACACTCCTGTATTGACTTGGGACCCAAAAATAGAGCGTCATATAGCGCCACTTTCAACCACATCCTCACTCCATAGTTCTGCATGAGTAATGCCAAGCCTTACTTGACCCATGAACTCAAGAATCACTGATTTTAATCTCACACTTTCAAGGATTTACAACCAAACATGCAATTTCCAGGTAACAACAAGTAACTAATTATGGCTAAAGTGCCGCATATACCAGTGACTTCTTTCCTCCTTGGTGTCTGGCCAATTTCCAGGTAAATTAATTGAAAATTGAAATATTAGGATTAGCTGGTTTTGATGTCATAATGATCTGAACATAATTCAGTAATTCTCAGCTGTTACAACTTGCACTAATTTGTAAAAACAGCACACAACTTTATAGATCCACAGACTTTAAATAGCACATGACTTCACTAGTGCAAAATAATTGAGTATATTTTCGTTGCGCAAGTCTTCAAAATCATCTGTCACATATTATTGAAAGCTTGAATGGCTACATGTCTTCAACCATTACATTGACAAAAACACAATCCTTCCTCTTTTGTGTTCTATTTTAGGTCCGAATTTCGAAGATTTGAACATAACTAAACATCACTGGAAACATGACATTTACAGTAAAGTGTCTGAAATTTCTGCAGACTAATTTTGCCCCTCATTAACAAGCTCGTCTGAGAATACACATATAAGATCTCTTTTCTTATAATTTTTTTTTTTGCTGGGTCAAAAAAGATAATTCATTAAACTCAGCATACAACGTCCAGCAATAATACACACAACACAAACACTGCACAAAACACACACACACACGACGTACTGGAGTCATTGTAGTTTTTTGTTTCCCCCAATCCTTTAGTCACTGTGGACTCCCCCATGGCAATTAATGAGAAAACCTCTTGTGTATTACATTATCTATTATCCAGCAAGTGCTTCAGCTATTGTTCCCTATAGACTTGCTGTTAGTGCAGTGGCCTGGGGCAAAGTGGCAATGTGTTCAGTATTAAAAGCACAAACGGAATCTCCCCCGCCCCAACTTTTAGTGAAAATGAGTACTACTACATACCTACTACATACCTTGGTATTCCCTCTAAAATTCCCTCTCCCTTATTCACTCCAGATAGTATCATTCCTATTGTATTGTGTGTTAGCTAACCACAAGTTTGTACAAGAGTAAGTGCACAAAGCACGCCCCTAAATTCCAAATCAGACAATACGACAACCCAGTTAGTAATAAGGGAAGAGATTAATGACTATATTTGTGAGTGGGCAGAGCAAAAGAGCACACAATTCTAATTGTGTTTTAAATATCCCTATCAACTTGAGTTGCATAACAGAAAATAAAATCAATGTGTACAGTTGTATGAATAACAAACCAACAACCAACATAAGCCATTCTCAAATTGTTTATACGGGCAAACACTATGCAGTAAACAAAGAAACCACCTCTATCCCATAATTGCACCAGATCCTGTAAGCACTATTATTAGAATGCACAATGAGATCATGATAAGCACCGACTCTAGGAAGTAGTGCTTCCACGAGTCATCAAGGGAAGAGAGAATCATCTCACAAAGACTTCATCAAACAGATGACATGTTCGGTGTGAACAGTCGTCTTGTACGCCAGCCAAGTGAAAGAGGAAGACACAGTGCCAAGCCAAACAACCCTACATTCCTAACTCACTGACTGACAATCACCCTCAGGCAGACAGTCTGAACCACCCTCCACTGTTGAATGCGGATGTCTTTAGGCACGGCTCCATTATAATGCCTTTATTAACTTATTACACACAATAGCTACTCCACAACAAAGAAAAAATAAAAATGAAATTAATTTCTGGTGAAAATAATAAAACTCTGTCAATTACACTCAAAATAAATGATGACATAAACAAATGCAATGAATCACAACAACTATTATTTTCAAGAGCATGCTCAGACGTATGTAGGTTATTAAAATATACAATCTATTATTAAAATGGTGTCACTTTACCGACTCTATTTTTATAACCAGACTGTCGAGGCAGGTGGTAAGGGGTTATAAATGAAATGCACCTGGAATTATATCCAAGGCTGAGATATTTATCGTGAATTTTAATCTTCATGAAATCTGCATACTCACAGGTAATAAACACCTCCAGTTCATTACTACATCACACCTGCGTAACATAGCAACTTGTAAACAGCTATTTCCCTTTACAGAGATGGAGCATGATGATGATGATAAATATAAAATAATCAAAGTATATAACTTTTGAGGGAGTTTTCTGTTGACTTATCACATAAATGATGAATTTCATTTTAATGCAACCCAATGAAGATAGTGGTATGCCTGTTGAAATGTCATGTACTATTAGTTATAAACAAAAAAAAATAAATCAAAAACAATAGGAGTAGTTGTTGCCATTATGATTTATTATTATTGCCCCCCCCCCCCCCCCCCCCCCCCCCCCGGACCCCGCCCCCCCCCCCCCCGCGCGGCCGCACCGGGGGGGGGACAGAGCGGACCCCAGGCGGAGACAAGCGCACAGAACACATAGAC
>WLWI01001968.1_pt1 | contig 17792 bp, 13 predicted proteins | sample 6701501 | NCBI WGS metagenome assembly WLWI01 (sample SAMN12718690, study PRJNA515312) | sponge metagenome | isolation source: marine sponge | host: Mycale hentscheli | place: New Zealand: South Island, Marlborough, Capsize Point | collected 2014-11-01
GAAACAATGCCCTGTTTATCAAAACCCCAGGCAAATCGCGTGCGTTCGCCAATTTTCATAATGACTTCAACTGGCAGTTCCTCGCGCACTACCGCTTTTGGCTTGCCGCTGGTACCGGAAGTGTAAAATAAGGGAGGGCAAAACGGCACAGCGTCTCGCTTACACTCATCACTGGCCTCCAGCCAGTCATTCCAGATAAAACAATTCTCATCATCCACTAGTTCATCTTCTACGAGCGAATAAGCCCGAGTCACTTCTTCCGGCGTTGGTACTACGATAAGCACATAGTCTTTTAGTATTCGTCGCAATTCCTTAGTGAGTAAATCAGAGTGTATGAAAATAGCCCTGGCATCACAGTCCTCCAGGATGTATTCGACTTCCTTAGCCTTCAAATGCCAGTTAACAGGTACAATATTGAAAGATGCATATCGCGCAGCATTATGAAGTGCAAAATAGGCAAAATCATTACGCAAAATTAATGCAACTGCATCACCTGTTTGCAAGCCGGCCTGCAATAAACCGCCTGCAGTTTTTTTTCCCTGCAGAAATAGTTCTTCTGCACTTAGCTTTCGTTCACCAGAAATTAGCATGTTTTGATTATTAGTTACCATTTTGTAAATGCACTATTTCTGAAACCCGTCATTCCGGAAACAGCTTGCTGTTATCCGGAATCCAGTTGAAAAAATGACCGCTTTTAGCGGTAACTTATTCGACTGGATGCTGGTATTCACCAGCATGACGGAAAACGAAAGATATTCATTTATTAACATCGATGACAATACGGCCTGTTATCTGACCTGCCATTAATTGATCAGCCATATCCTTAATATTGCTCATCGCTTCAATACGATAAACATCTTTTAAACTATCCGGATCGATCAAATTAGCGAGATCAGTCCAGGCGCGATCCCGTTTATCCCGGGATGCCATCACTGAGTCTATACCTCTTAATGTCACGCCTCTTAGAATATAAGGCATGACCGTTGTGGGTAGGTCAAAGCCTCCGGCAAGCCCGCAAGCGACAACGATACCTTCATATTTGGTTTGTGCTACGATCGTAGCAAGCGTTTTCGAACCGACTGAATCCACGGCTGCAGCCCAGGCTTCTTTCTCCAAAGGTTTCGCATCTCGATCCAGTTCTGCTCTTTCGATGGTATCACTCGCACCTAAAGACAAAAGATAGTCGCGAGATTTTGCTTTACCTGTAGCAGCAATAACTTCATAACCCAGCTTAGCTAACAACATAGTCGCAACAGAACCCACACCACCTGTTGCGCCGCTCACAATCACTTTTCCATCACCGGGTAAGACTCCATGGTCTCTTATAGCGTTCACACAAAGTATCGCAGTGTAGCCAGCTGTACCAATTGCCATTGCCTGCTCTTCGCTAAATGCATCAGGAATTTTGATGAGAAAATCCGGATTCAATTTTTGTTTCTGTGTATAGCCTCCCCAATGATTTTCCGATAAACCAAAACCGTTAACCAGTACACGATCGCCAACTTTCCAATCAGCGCTAGATGACTCTGCTACCGTGCCAGCAAGATCGATTCCAGCTACCATCGGTAGCTTTCGACATATTCTGCCCTTTCCTGACACGGCCAGACCATCCTTATAATTCAGGGTTGAATAGGCAATATCGACGAGCACTTCTTCATCGGGCAAGTCTGCCAGTGTTAGCTGCTTCAATGCGGCCTCTGGTTTTCCCTCACTATTTTCTTCAACTACAATTGCATTAAATGATTCAGTCATTATTTAGTTGTTCCTGTATTTATTAAACTGCTAGCACCTTATTGGCAAGCGCCTGTTGCCCACGAAGAATTAGTTGATGGAAACCATCACTATCAATATTACTACCACATACAACCAGGGCGACTCGTTTGCCCTTTAGTTTTTCTCTTAAAGGGCCGAAAGCGGCCGCCGTGGTTGCGGCACCTGCCGGTTCAACAACCAGTTTCATATGTTCAAACAATATCGCAGAAGCGGCCGCCATTTCGTCATCACTAACCAGGACCAGTTCATCAACTGAGCGCTGTACCATGCTGAAACAGTAAGGCGTTGTCATGGGTGGAGCGAGACTATCGGCTATCGTGCTAAAACCTTCTATATGTTGGGCACTACCCGCTTCAAGACTGGTCTTCATTACGGCAGCACCTTCTGGCTCGACTGCATAGACTTTACAATCTGGGTTGAGCAATTTCGTGACTATGCCGATGCCAGAGCATAATCCACCGGCGCCAACAGGTATCACGACTGCATCAAGCCTGGTTATAGCCTCGTGAATCTCGACACCGCAGGTGGCAGTGGCTTCAGTGACATTCTTGCCTTCAAATGGATGAATATAAATTCGTCCTTCCTGTTTTACGATATCATCGACCATAGCAAAACCCTTCTTACCGTCTTCTGCCATTATCAATTCTGCTCCCAGTGATCGCGCGGCAGTGACGCGCGCAGGATTAGCACTGGCCTGCATGACAACTTTGGCACTGGCACCTATACATTTTGCTGCATAGGCCGCCGCGATAGCGTGATTGCCAGCACTCATTGCCGTTATACCCCTGGCACGCTCCGATTCAGGAATAGCGAGAGCATTATTCACGGCACCTCTGGCCTTAAACGTACCGGTACGCTGAAACAACTCGAGTTTTAGATGAATCTCAGTATCCGTACCCAGTCGCGAGGCAACAGTATCACCCGACCAGCTAAATATGGGCGTGTGTCTAACATAGGGCGCAATTCGTGTGGCGCAGGCCCTGATATCATCGAGTGTAGGTGCAATATGTTCATCTTTCTCAACCATTCGTCAATCCTCTCATTGCCTGTCTTATTACTTGCTCTGAACGTGTCCAGATTGCAAGGCGCCACTCAGGGTCATCCGGGTAATGTGTGTCGAGCATATGTTTTTTTATTTCTATTCCCAAATCGTCTTTCTCATCACCATGAAAGTTCAGCCAATGATCATCGAGCAAGGCACGTAAGTTATCAGCCATATCATAGGTACCATACTCGATAACTACCGAGGTAATTTCAGCTTCAGGCAAAGCGCGTGTGTGACCCTCAGTGCTATGACCAACAGCCGGATGAAACTTATCAGCACTTTGCTCAAGGTTTTCCATCGGCGCCATCAACCACTGACCAAACCAGGATCGAGCTCGTAGCAACGCTTCACCATCATGCATACACACTAACGAACCATAGGCGTAGGGGCCAAGACCACTATGATAATCCACCAGGCAGACTTTCTTTGCTGACTTTCCATGCTTTTGAAGAATTTCCGTAAGTGTTGTATTGGACCAGGTGGGTGCTAGCCCTCCGAATGATATGCCATCATCGAATTTAAACTGACCGGACATTATCGTACCGACAAAACCACCGGTACCCATTGTCTGTTGAAAATCAGCCAGCGCCTTATCAGCCTTATTTCGTACAGACCCTTCCCGCTCCGCGCACGATAAGGCTTCATGTATTTCTGCGTAAGCTTTGTTAATAGGCAGATTATTGTCGAAGTCGACAAAGTTTCGGCACAGATCAATATTATCTTCATTATTACGACGAAGATTAGCAGCACCCCAGGGATTCATTGCATGAATCATGACGACGGCGGTACCAGCCGGGAGAGACCTGAAATGTTCTTCCTGTAACATACCAAGCTGGCAGCCGGAACCACACATCAGTTCAGCCCCATGTACACCTGAAGTTATTACCAGCAATTTGTCAGCATCCATACCACCAATGCGAATTACGTCTGTCGCAAGCTCAATATCACCGGCTTCAATTACACCATTTACATAAGTCTCGACATCAATTCGTTTATCTAGACAAACCTGTAGAAATTTCTGCCGTGCATCTATGTAGTTGTCAGCAAAATAATTTTCAATTGCACTGACACTATCCATGAGTGATTGAAGTCGTCTGTAAGCGGCAATAACTTTCCAGTCCGGTCATGCCACCCTCAACACCGAATCCTGATTGCCCGTATGGTTCATGAGAATGGGCAATACCAGCACCCATAGATTGTTTAGTGGATGCATTTACAGCAACCCAACCTGCGTTTAATAACTGCGGTAATCTATGACCACGAGAAAGGTCTTTCGTCCATACAGTGGCAGCCAATCCATAGTTTGTATCGTTGGCTAATTGAATCGCTCCCTGCTCGTCTTTGAATGGCGTTATGCTCAATACAGGCCCAAAAATTTCCTCTTTACTAATAGAGCTTTGTCCCGTCATATCGTGAAATATCGTCGGTCCACAATAAAAGCCTCTGTCTGGGCGAGGTGCAGTACGACCATCGACAATAAGTTCTGCATTTTTTGCCTCACCTATTGCCTGTACAACCTTGTCATATTGCATACGATTTGCGAGAGGGCCAAAATTGGTTTCTGATAGCAGTGGGTCGCTCGGCTGAAGATGCTGACAGGCATCGCGTATAGCATCTGCTACCTTATCAAAAACTCTTTCTTCAACCAGTAGACGTGAACGTGCAACGCAGACCTGACCTTGATTCATCATGGCTGATTGTAAAATACCCATAATCAAACCCTGTATATCCGAATCAAGCATGTCGGCAAACAACAGTTGCGGATTGTTGCCTCCACATTCAAGTAGCATAGGTTTGATCGTCGAAGCACCAATTGACTGCATGATTCGTTTGCCGGTATTAGTAGAACCTGTGAAAGTAAGCATATTGATGTCTTTGTGTTGCACCAGGGCGTTACCGGTTTCAGCTGCGCCAGTCACGACATTTAGCACGCCTTCTGGAATTCCGGCTTCAAGCGCAAGTTCAGCTATACGCAGGGCAGAAAGAACCGAGTATTCAGATGGTTTCAAAATTACTGTATTGCCAGCAGCCAAACTGGGAGCAACTTTCAAGGCGACATTTATCACTGGAAAGTTCCATGGTGTTAAAGCAGCAACAACACCACGTGGCATGTGTTTCTGTATTTCAATCGAATCACTGTCACTGGGAGCTGTTCGACCATAGAGCTTGTCCACCGCTTCTGCATAATATGAGAAAAAGGCGGCGGCAATCTGTACTTCCATTAAAGCAGATGAAATAGGTTTACCCACTTCTATGCAATCCATCAATGCCAATTCTTCATGGTTTTGCATGACTAACTCAGCTAATTTTCCCAAGATCATTTTTCTTTGCATCAATGGCAAAGTTGACCAAACTTGATAAGCACTATTCGCTGCGCTGACTGCGATATCAACTTCTTCCGCAGAGCAAACTTGTATTTTTAGTCCACTGGCATCTGTCGCAGGGTTTACTCTTTCGATATGTACATCTGAGAGCGAGGATATGCGCTTTCCCGCAATAAGAGGTTTTACATCTGTCTTGAGATTCGCGGCTTTGCTATGCCAACTCAGATCCTTTTCAATTGCACTCATTTGATTTATCTCACTTCAATTTTTTAATTGTTCTTTAATCAGATCACTAGCTTTCTCACCAATCATAATTACTGTGGCGTTTGTATTGCCGGATGTTAGCGTCGGCATAATTGAGGCATCGGCAACCCAAAGGTTTTCTACTTCTTTCACTTTAAGTTTGTCGTCAACTACAGCCTCTGCATCCTTGCCCATCTTACAAGTGCCGACAGGATGGTACATGGGGAAGGCTGTTTCACGCAGCAGTAATTCAAGTTCGGTGTCAGAACGCATATTGTTGCCGGGAAATATTTCTTTCACATACCAGGGACTGAATACATCTTGTTGCAAAAATTTCCTGGCCATATGAAAACCTTCCAATAACTCCCTGACATCCTCTTCATCACCCAGCATTTCATGTCGAATTACCGGTTTATCTTCGGGTGAAGAAGATCTAAGTCGTATGGTGCCTCGACTGCGCGGTCGCATTAGTCCAATAGCAAAACCCATGTCTTTTTCCCTTGAGATTGATATTTCCTCACCTTGTCTATCAAAAGAAAAAGGCGTAAGGATGATCTGTATGTTCGGTGCATCCAGATTTTCACGCGTTTTTACAAATGCCTGTGCATGGCCAATAGATGTAGTAAGCGGACCACGACGACGAAAGATAAAATTTAGCCCATGTTTAATATTTCTAATCAGGCCTTGATCACTACTAAGCGTTCGCCCATTGACTCGTACTTCCAGATTGAGTGCCGGGTGTTCCTGTAAATTATTACCAACACCGGGAATATCTGCGACCAAATCTATACCCTGCTCTTGCAAGTGTGCTGCATCGCCAATACCGGATAACATCAGTATTTTGGGCGAGGCAATGGCACCGGCGCTTAAAACAACACCCTCATTGGTTTTAACATTTTTTGTTTGTCCGGATTGAGAATATTCTACGCCTAGCGCTCGCCCATTTTCTGTAAGAATGCGAGTCACATTGGCTTCCAGTTCAATTGTCAAATTGGCACGATTTTTTATTGGCCAAACATAAGCATGTGCGGTGGAATGTCGTAAACCGTTTTGTTGAGAGACCTGAACATAATCTACGCCTTCAGGAAACTCACCATTAAGATCCGGTGAACGCGGTACGCCTGCCTGTTCCGCCGCCTGTATCCAGGCATCTGTAACAGGGATGGGACAGCGGTTTTCACTGACACTTTGCGGGCCATCGCTACCCCGGAAAACATTGGGACCACCTTCGTTATCTTCCAGTCGTTTAAAATATGGGAGAACATCATCGTAAGACCAACCCTGGTTACCCAGACTATGCCAATGCTCAAAGTCATAAGGATGACTACGAATAAACATCATGCCATTAATCGCACTGCCGCCGCCAAGACAACGACCTGCCGGCCACATCTCCACTTTGTTATGCCGCGAAGCATCCGGTTCGGTTTCATACATCCAGTTAAAACTCGGGTTACCGATAGCCAGTGGACTGGCTGCCGGAATACGACTAAACAGGTGCTTATCGGAACGACCGGCCTCAAGTAGCAATACAGAACGGTTAACGTCCTCGGAAAGGCGATTCGCCAAAACACAGCCGGCTGAGCCACCACCGATTACTATTATGTCGTAGGAGTTTTGCACTATCTGATATCTGTAATATGTAGTGACATTGTAAAGACTGTGACAGAGGCTAACTTATGCAGAACAACGTCAGTTGTTTTTAATTCAGTGCGGGAAACTAGATGATTCTACTGAATGGCACCCGGTTTTTGGCTGCGTATTTGCTTTGGAGTTAACTTAAAATAGCGTCGAAATGCTGTAGTAAAATTACTTGCATATTCGTAACCCACCTCCATCGCTACCTGGGTGATACTCATCTCAGTGCTTGAAAGTATTTCATAGGCTCGTTCCATGCGCGCACGATGTAGATAATTATGCACGGTAATACCGACCGCTTGCCTGAAAGTTCGCATTAACTGGGTCTCATTCCACGAAAGCGCCCGTGCCAAATCAGGAATGGTAGGTGCATCTACAAGGTTCTTGTCCAATATTTCACAAATATCTGCGATACGTTCCAAATCTTTTCGGCGTAAGGACAGACCATCTTGTTCCTCACCTCCCCACATATCGGATAATTGATCCAATGTATGACAAATCAGGTCGAGGGCCTTGGCTTCAATTTGTAGTTGACGGAGTTTTCCGGTGTATTCCATTTCAAACAGCGTTTTAACGGCATTCGACATTTCCGGTCGCATACGAACGGCACAGTGATACATATCATTACTTTTGCCGTAGAGAAATTGTTTTATCTGAGTGGGAAGAGCGAGTGAAGTGCCACTGATAATGTCTTCCAGAAAAGAAGGTTCACAAAGTAAGGTAACTGATTGCTCATGTTGTGCTGCCGGAAAGTATTCTACTTTCTTTAATCCGGATGGCTGAATCAGTACGCCAAAAGTCATCGGATCGATGGCGTCTCTTTCTCCCCCCTCTTCCCCTACCTCGCTACTACCACTATAACGAAAATGAAATTTAACCAGATCCTGTCCCACATCTGCATCATTGTGCGCTTGATCATGTTCAATATCTCCAATGACTACAGCAAGTCCTTCTCTTACAACACAATAATCGCGATGGCCGTGAGAGCCCGGTTCAATAGGCTTAATCCTGAAACCGAAGTCTTTTTCATAAGGCTGCTCTTCCTGCAACGCATAGTGAGGCGGAATAGATGCTGTAATCTCTTCAGCAATTTCGTTTTTACCTGTTTTAGACTTTTTGGAATCAGAGGTCACTTATTTTCGAGCCCTATTAATCAAGTTAATACGCTAAAGCATAGTCATTTTTTTGTTTGTAATATGCCTTTAATTGTATTATTTCTTAGAGTTTTAGCATATTTTCATTTATTTATCGATTTAGGCACTTCAAAAGTACACAAAGTATATGAATCAAAAATATTCTTCCCGCCGCAACTTCCTGAAAAAAATCACTTCTCTCGGTGTTATGGGTACAGTTGGCTATCTACATTCTCCATTGTCTCTCGCCAGCTCAGAAAGTGCTGATAAAACATTATCCGATTTAGTCAAAGGAAAAGTTATTACTCAGGATGATGAAAACTACGAGGTTTGGCGCCAAAGTATGGTCTGGCATGTCAGTAAACCTGATCGTAAACCGCAAATTTTGATTCAAGCGCAATCCGAGCAAGATGTTATCGAGGCGATAAATTATGCCCGAATAAATAAGTTGAAAGTTTCCATGCGAAGTAGTGGTCATAATTCCGCGGGCGCCGCCCTGCGCGATGGTGGTTTGCTACTCGATCTCTCTCTTCTAAGAGACGTCAACATAGATAAACAAAATCAAGTCGCAAGCACACAGCCAGGTTTGTGGAACACACAATTAATGAGTGCAGCAAACAAACAAGGCCTCGCTTTTCCTGCAGCACATTGCCCAACAGTCGCCATGGGTGGTTATCTTCTTGGTGGTGGCATGGGCTGGAATCATGCACATTGGGGTGGCGTTGCTTGCCATTCAATTCGCAGTATGGATATTGTCACTGCAAATGGTATTAAAGTTCAGGCTAGTCCAGCAATGAATGAAGATTTGTACTGGGCGGCCCGTGGCGCCGGGCCTGGTTTTTTTGGTGCTGTCACAAAATATCAGCTGGATCTTTATCAGGCACCAAAATCAATAATGGGTAGTATGTATATTCACCCATTAGATAATCTAAGAGTGGTGACAGATGCCCTGGAAAAATTGCTTGAAGAAAAAGATGAACGAGTCGAAATTCTGCTCCTCTTTATGCATAACCATCAGGCACCCGCTGATACACCACCAGAGCAGGCCAAGATTTGTTTTGTTGGTATAAACGCCTTTGCAGATTCTGAACAGGAAGCAAAACGCATGCTAAAGCCTTTTGTAGAAAGTGAATTGGCATCCAAAAGTGTTTTCAAGGTTGAGAATAACCCGACAACTTTTCACAAACTCTATCACCCGGAAAACGTAGATACAGGTCGTGGTCGCTATGCGGTTGATAGTGACTGGACCAATGATTTCAGCGGAGCATTACACGCCCTCGCAGATCATTTCAAAACTTCTCCATCTGATAGATCACATTTACTCGCTTCTTTAGCAATAAAACCTGAGTTACGCGCGGATGCCAGTTTCTCGCGGATTGCCAATCACTATATAGCCAGCTATCTGGTTTGGAATGAGGCAGAAAAAGATGAAGCGAATCATGCCTGGTTGAGAACAACAAATGAACTGCTAAAACCATTTAGTGAAGGACACTATGTCAACGAGATAGCTGGGGATCGTTATCCTGAACGTTACGAAGCATCTTTTTCGAGGTCAAACTGGGAACGCCTAAAAGTAGTCAGAAAGAAATACGACCCTGAAAACGTTTTCCATTCCTATTTAGGCCATACATAACTCACAGGACCAGAGAGCCCGTTGCTTATTACGTCCCCTCTAATGATCGGCAAATGGGAAACTACCACAGTGATAGCCCCACAAAACTCAGATCTTCAATGTGTTGTACCAAGCGCTGGTTCACTTTGTGTATAGGCACTCGGTGGTTCATCAGCTTTGCTGACCTGACACATCAAACCCTTGAGATTGGTTGAACCGGACTCAGGTCCGACATGTTTGTCATCGGTAAGGAAATTGATACTACACTCTTTAAAACCGTAATCTGGTGCCTTCATTTCCGGGTACCACCAGGCAAACTCTGCTGCGACAACCCTCGGATCAACACCCTCTGTAACATTGGCCTTATGTTTGACTTTGCCTCGTGGGCTCTCGATGTATACCCAATCTCCGTGCTCAATGTCGCGATCGGCAGCCGCATCAGGGTGAATATTCAATAAGGGATAAGGATGCATTTTTCGTAGTAATTTACTCTGACGATGTTCGGAACCGAAGTACTCCGCTGTACGGGTGCCTGTTGTCAGGACCAGTGGAAACTTTTCCACGAACTCCGCTTCTCGCGCAGGACTTTCTGGCGGCTCCTGGTGATGTGGCAAAGGATCGTACCCCCAGTCTGCGTTTTGTTGTATATAGAAATCGAACTTACCGGATTTGGACTTGAAGCCTTCCTTCTCGTATTTTTTGAATTCAGGTTCGTTACGCAGATAATCCATGTCCTTAAATTGTTCCCAGGTAACGCCTGCAGGTTCAAGGATGTAATCCAGAGAATCTTCATAGTTATCCCAGAACTGATCTTCAAAACCGAGGTACTTACCTAACTTATTAAGCATTTCCACATCGCTCATCGCTTCGCCCGGCGCATCAACGATCTTCGGCCTCGGGAAAATGTAACCATGTGACTTCCAGTAATCAGCGATATTGTTATGCTCCATCCAGGTTGCTGCTGGCAATACAATATCCGCCATCTCCGTTGTTGGTGTAGGGTAGATATCCATCACCACCAGGAATTCGAGTTTCTTCAGCGACTCATGTACACGCGTGGTGTTGGCCCGAACCGCGAGGGGGTTACTGCCATTGATGATCATACCGCGGATAGGATAGGGTTCACCCGTTTCGATGGCATCCCAAATAACATGAGGTGTTATGCGATTGATTGACGCGGCAAGCCGATATCTGTTTCCGCCAAGCATCTTGTCGACATTATCGTGAAAATTGGTACCACAAAATTCCATGCGAGGTAATCCCGGCGGCGGACCAAACATGACGTTGCCACCTTTTGCATCAAGATTGCCAGTGAGGGCAGACATAAAAATAAGCGTGCGATCAGAGTCAGCACAATTTACACCATGCTCAATTCCAACTCCCCATTGGATCGCGGCAGGTTTGATCTTTGCAAATAACCTCGCGGCCTCGATAATCTTTTCTTTCGGTACCCAGGTAATTTTCTCAGCGGCCTCTGGAGAGTATTCTTCCAGGCGTTCACAGAACTTATCAAAACCTGTACTGTAATTCTCGACAAAATGTTTGTCGTAGAGATCTTCCTTCACCATTACATGCATCATGGCCATAGACAAAGCTACATCGGTACCCGGTCGTAGTTGTAAATGAATTTCCGCTTTTTTTGCCAGGTCAGTTAGTTGAGGATCAACAACGATGTACCTGGGTTTACGTTTCAGGTTAAGACCGAGATTAACGCCGATGTATTCATCAGCATTAGATTTGATGGTGTTGGAACCCCAGGACATGATGCACTCAGGATGATTATCGTAATCAACAATCGGTACCGACATACCGAGTTGCTTGGACACTGCCAACCTTGGTAAATAACACACGTGACCATTGGCCAGTACATTGGGTGATCCGAAGGCATTGGCAACACGATAAACAAAACGGTGATGGCTACGACCGGTACCATGGCCGAAGATTACTGATTCAGGTCCGTCTTCTGCCTTTATCTGGTTAAACTTTTCTGCGATGGTCGTTAAGGCTTCGTCCCAGCTGATCCTCTCCCATTTGCCTTCACCTTTTTCACCAACGCGCTTCTTGGGATAGAGGAGACGATCCTTGTGATACTGCATGTCTTCTACAAAGCCGCGTGCTTTTCTGCAGAGATAGCCTTTGCTAATCGGATGTTCTTTGTCACCCTGGATTTTTACAGCCTTACCATCTTCCAGCGTAACAAAAGCACCACAACCAGCATGGCCACAGGCCCGACAGTTGGTATGGACGACGTGTGTTCCGCTTTTTTTAAGATTTTCTTTCGAGGTTTTGGCGTCCATCTTGTGCTCCCGCGCTTTTGTTGGTCAGTGAATTGGTAGCCACTATTGGCAGCGACCTTATAGTATGTGCTGAATATTAGTTTATGCGGGTCTGCCGCGTATGCTATATTTCGTCACATTATGTCGATTTCCCGCCAACCCGCTATTCGCGACCGCCATGGTGATGACGCTGATGGTGCCAGACCCGTCATTGCCATTGCCCATGATCGGCCGGAGACCTTTGAAGTTCCACCTCATCAACATCTGCGGGCGCAATTGGTATATGCCTCTCAGGGTGTCATGCGGGTACGAACAGCAACGGCCACCTGGGTTGTCCCTGCTCAACAGGCGGTCTGGGTACCTCCTGGTATCACCCACTCTGTTATCAATGAAAGTGCTGTCGCCTTTCGTACACTTTACCTGCATCCAGATGTCGTAACTAATTTACACAAGGAGTGCTGCGTGGTGAATGTACCTCCTTTGTTAAAGGAGTTAATTCTTTACGTTACAGACGAGGCAGAAGGATCATCATCTGCCTTGCAGTCTCGACTTATGACACTGATTCCGGATTTATTGGCGACATTGGAGCCGGAACCTCTGCAACTGCCCTTACCAGCCGACCGCCGGCTGAAAATAATTTGTGATGTGTTGATGGACAACCCCGGCGACGAACGCACACTTAAAGACTGGACAAATAAAGTTGGCGCCAGTGAGCGAACGCTTGAGAGGCATTTCCGTCAGGAGCTGGGTATGAGCTTTCGAAAATGGCGACAACACCTACGCTTACTCTCTGCAGTCAAACTTCTATCAGAGGGTATGTCGGTAACAGCAGTGGCCTATGAACTGGGATACTCTAGCCCTTCAGCTTTCATAGCTATGTTTCGCGACAAGATCGGTCATCCACCAAAACGTTACCTGCAGTCGAGAAATACTACGATTAAACAATGAGCTCATATTGGCGGTAAATCTACATAAGCTGACGAAATATAGAATTTACGGCACATCGACATGAGCTACAATTTTTAATATGAGAGGTCATTGCGTGGGACGCAAACCCCGATACGCAAAGCGTAGCGTAGCCGTCCTATGTCTTTACATTAATCACAACTGCTTATATACAACAACTGTGATTGCAAGCCGAGTCTGAAGAGGTGAGTAGAAAATAATGTTTATTAAAAATTGCTGGTATGTAGCGGCTTTTAGCAAAGAAATCGTCAACCTTAATTTGTTCAGTCGCACTATCTGCGGCATGCCTATGGTTTTTTACCGCGAGGAAGATACCGGTTCCCCGGTCGCTCTCTTTGATGCCTGCCCACACCGTTTTTTTCCTTTGTCCAAAGGCACTCTTACTAGTTCAGGCATCCAATGCGGTTATCATGGGATGCAGTTTGATGCGAATGGGAAGTGTATAAAAATTCCCGGACAGGACTCAATCCCCGAATCAGCCTGTGTTCAGAGATTCCCATTACTGGAAAAAAATAACCTGGTCTGGATCTGGCCGGGTGATCCAGCCCTGGCTGATAAGGATAAGATCCCAACTTTCGAAACTAAAGATCGTGCAAGTAGTGGTATGGATTTCTCATGTTTTGATGTGCATAGTCCTGACTGGCTCCATTCAGGTGGTGAACACATCCGGGTTGAGTCCAACTATCGTCTTGTTATAGATAATCTTCTTGATCTTTCCCATGCAGACTTCGTTCATCGAAATACCATAGGTTCGAGTCACACCGATAATGAAATTCAAATCGATACTCATTTTGATGAGTTAACTCTGCATCACTTATGGTCAATGCTGGATACGAAGCCTCCTCATGTTTACACGCTCGCGAATGATATTGAGCCAGAGTCAGTTGATTTCTGGCTGGACACACATCTCTTTTTGCCGAGTACTTTCATTCTAGAGCATGGCGTAACTGCAACGGGTGAGCCTCGAGAAAAAGGCGTGTGCCTGAACAACATCAACGCACTGACGCCAGAAACCGAGACGACGACACATTATTTCTGGGTGCAAAGTTTACTGAAAACTGAAGGTAAAGAAGCCAAGGATAAGCAGATTGTAGATCTATGGAGAAAATTAACAAAAAATGTGTTTGCCGAAGACGAATGGGCGCTTGCGGAACAACAACGAAATTTATCATTATTGGGAATTGAAGAATTAGCCAGCCAGCAACGTGTGACTTTGGAAACGGATAGGCCCAGTGTCTTAGCCAACAAAATCATTGCGAAAATGGAAAAAAAGGAAAATGAAATTCAAGCATAAGTTTATTAGTATTCAACTGATATAAAACCTTATTTAACTCATCATTTATGAAAACGATTTTGACTATGGATAATGCCTTTCTTAAATTCATCCTCTCCATCATCATATTCAGTGGTTTCATACAGACCTCAGCCCAGGCGAATGATGAGTCTCGAATTCTGGATAGACCGGCTGACTCAATTGGCAGCCTGTTTCATGTAGGTCTGTGGGTTGAAGATGTCGATGAAATGTTGAGTTTCCTTTCTGAGGTCATGGAATACGAAATTATTTACCGAGCTGATCGTCGCTCTGGAGGCGAACGATTGATGTTGAGTGACCATCATGGACAACTTATTGAATTACTTTCTGATCCCGACAACGTAAAAGCTCATCCTGAATTTCCTTTACATCCAGTGGGTCGTGTTGCTGGTATTGCACACCTTTCTATCCAGGTAGAGGATGTTGCTCTTCTCAAGAAAAAGATGTTGTCTTTAGGCTATAAAAGCCTGGCACAGGTCCCTGAAGATTATGCAGACGGATATCTAAATGCTGGAGATAAGAGGTACCGTATATTATTTATACAGGGTCCAGGCGCTGTATCCTTTGAGTTTTTTGAAATCAAAAAATAGACTTTTGTCTAATTTATAAATCAATTTCAAAACTCAACATCGCCCTTCCCCTGCCTGATTTAGTACATACTTATGAGTCTATTTCAGCTGTCGCTTCGATTTCAATCATGAAGCCGGATAGCGCCAGGCTTTGTACACCAATCCAGGTGTTGGCTGCGGGAGCCGTATCCCCATAGAATTCGCCCAGTGCCATACCTACCGGTTCCAGGTAATCAGGTGTATGGTTTACTACGTACGTACGAATGCGCACAATATCGGCGACACTTGCGCCCGCTTCTGCTAAAACTTCTTTTAGATTGCTTAGTGCCTGTCTTGCCTGTGCACCGATATCGCCTTCGACAAGATTACAGTCTTTATCCCAGCCAACCTGGCCAGCGCAATGAATAGTAGTGCTGCCGTTGGCCTTGATAGCATGCGAAAAACCGTATTGAGTACTGTCATACAGGGATGCTGGATTGATTGCTTCTCTGCCCATTGTTGTTCTCCTATTAGTGGTTATAGTTTTTCAAGAAAATAATTACTGATTTTAGTAAATACGTGAAGCTGAGCATCTCTTATACCATGATGGCGATTTGGATAGACCATCATGTCGAACTGCTTATTCTTAGCAATAAGTGCATTGGCGAATTGCAGGGTGAAACCGAATTTAACATTTTCATCTCCTGTTCCATGGATCAACAATAGATCACCTTGTAATTTATCAGCATAGTTAATCAAATTAGTTTCATAATAGCCTTTTGGATTGTCTTCGAGAAAACCCATCCAGCGTTCTACACCAACCGTCTGATAACGACTTATGTCGATCACAGGCGCAACGCTAACCGCTGTCTTAAAGTGTGGTGCGCCTTTGGTCATTAATGCGGCTGCCAGGTAGCCTCCCCCACTCCATCCCCAGAACCCGAGTCTTGCTTCATCGATATAAGGCAATGATTTGAGATAGTTTACACCTTGCAAATAATCAAGAATGGCATACTTGCCATAATGCCCATAAGTTAAGTTTTTCGCGGCCTTTCCCCGACCTGCAGTGGTACGATTATCTATAGCGAAGATGATGTAGCCCTGTTCAGCCATATAACGGTGCCACAAATCCTGTCTCGGCCCACGCTGTGTTCCCCAGCGATTCACCACCACCTGCGAACCGGCGTTGCCATAACCATAGCCAATAACGGGATACTTTTTATTGGGATCAAAGTTTAGCGGTTTAATCATAAATGCATCAATGCTGATTCCATCACTCGTTTCAACCTTGATAAATTCTGTGTGGGGCATCGCATAATCCTGCATCGCTGGCAGATTGTTTTCTTCCAATACTCTAACGATCTTTCCGTTCGCTTTACGCAGGTTTAATTTGTGTGGAGTTCGTGCATCGGAGTGAGATTCAATGACAAAATTACTATCTGGTGAAAATTGCCATCTATGCCAACCGGGTTTGTTTGTGAGTTTTTCTACTTTTGATCCCTTCAGCTTCACCCGGTAGACATGTTGGTCTATGAAACTATCTTTCTTTGCATAAAAATAGGGCCAACCTGTCTTCTCATCCAGCTTGATAATCGAAGAAATTTCCCAGTCACCATTGGTTAACTGTTTTTCTTTACCCTTGTAGTCATAAATATAGGCATGACGATAACCGCTTTTCTCTGAGGTCCAGACAAAGCGATCTTTGTTCTTAAAAAACATAAGGTCATCACCTATGTCAATCCAGGCAGGATCGGCATCGCTGACAATCACCTTTGTCTCACCAGTACTGGTATCGGCCATCAATAGATCTAGCTCTTCATGATCGCGCGTCAGACGTTGAATGGCCAGCCTGGTCGAGGAATTTGCCCAGGTGATGAGTGGTATGTAATCATCTGGATTATCACCAATATCCATCCATATTGTTTTTGAACTGCCCAGGTCAAACACACCAATCCTGTTTACTGCGTGACGTTCACCGGTATTGGGATACTTTAATTCCTTAACTGAATTATATTTGCCGAGCTCATCGACCATGTAGAATACTTTGACGTCAGTGACATCAAGTCGCCAAAAAGCAATTTTTTGTCCATCAGGTGACCAGTGCCAGGCGTCAAGGAACCCAAATTCGGTACTGCCGTAATCAAAAATTCCATTAAATATATTGGCACTACCATCTGTGGTGACTGAACGCGTAAAGCCCGTTGCCAAATCAGCAATATAAATATTGTTATCGAGAACATAACCCACTCGTAAATTATCAGGCGAGAGATAAACATTACGAAGAGTGGAATTATTATGCGCCAGTGACCAGATATTTTTACTTGCGTTTGAGTAAACATAATAAGAGCTTTCGACCACGCTATCCCATGTAATTCTTTTCGGCCCAGTGATCAGTAGATAATCTCGATTATCTGTCCATTGAACCTGACTGATTTCTATTGCCTTGCCTTTGTATTGAAGCTGGTCTCCCGACACAAGCAAAGATGTGTTTCCGCTGGCTACATCATACTCACGAATATCAGTCAGCCCTGTACTTGCGTTTTTCTCAGTGAAGCTGAAAGCGGTACTGTCCTTTTTCCACTGAATATTCTGAATTGTCTTATTCTGAAATTTGTCACTCGCGAAAATATCTTCGAGGTTTAGCTTTAGGTTCTCTCCTGCTGCAAGAGTTGTTGCGGGAATAATTATTGAAATACACGCTAGTAAGAGAAAAGGAGTTAATTTGCTTCGCATCTACTTTCTCCAGGTAAGACAAACTTTTCTATGTTTATGATTTCAGTAAGTTCGCTCAATTTAGTTGATAAGGGACAAGGCACGAATTGAGCAACTTCCAGATCATCAAGATTACAGCTGCAAATCCATGATTCAATAACATTGAACTACTAACTTTGTTGTCTTATTCACAACGCAAATGCCGAGAATAGC
>WLWI01001970.1_pt1 | contig 17771 bp, 13 predicted proteins | sample 6701501 | NCBI WGS metagenome assembly WLWI01 (sample SAMN12718690, study PRJNA515312) | sponge metagenome | isolation source: marine sponge | host: Mycale hentscheli | place: New Zealand: South Island, Marlborough, Capsize Point | collected 2014-11-01
GAAACTTACTTGAAATGCTGGAAATATTCCTGCATCCAAAATGTAGGAAACATTTCTGCATTTTTAAAATGCAGGAACAATTCAGCTTTTGGCAACTGCAGAAACACATTGGAAAAATGTAGGAAATTTCCTGCATTTCCAAAATGTAGGAAACGTTTCAACATTTTTTACAAATGTAGGAACAATTCAGCTTTTGACAACTGCAGAAACACATTTGAATAATGCTAGAAATATTCCTGCATTTCCAAAATGTAGGAAACATTTCTACATTTTTAAAATGTAGTAACAATTCAGCTTTTGACAACTGCAGAAACACATTTGAATAATGCTAGAAATATTCCTGCATCCAAAATGTAGGAAACATTTCTGCATTTCTAAAATGCAGGAACAATTCAGCTTTTGGCCACTGCAGAAACACATTGGAAAAATGTAGGAAATTTCCTGCATTTCCAAAATGTAAGAAACATTTCTACATTTTTAAAATGTAGGAACAATTCAGCTTTTGACAACTGCAGAAACACATTTTGAAAAATGCTAGAAATATTCCTGCATTTCCAAAATGTAGGAAACATTTCTACATTTTTAAAATGTAGGAACAATTCAGCTTTTGACAACTGCAGAAACACATTTGAAACTGCTGGAAATATTTCTACATTTAGCATCTTTTTTTCTTTATTCCACCAGATACCATGCCACCTAAGGTATACCTAAAGCAAGAATTTTGCATTGCTGCACATGTTCATGGCCATGCTCACAACAGTGGTTAACAACAACGAGGTGGAATCAAATTACCACTTATTCTATTTATCTCATTAGCTAATGCCTGGTCTGTCATACTATATTTTTTTAATTTGTTACTACAAGTTTGCGAGCACTACATTGGGCAAGGGATCACCTCCAGCTATCCAGACTGGACAAGGCTTGTTAGTTGTGTAATTAGCAGCATGCACTCAAGAGTGTCAGTTTTTCATGTGCAACTGTGTGCATTTTTTTGAAACCGCTATTATTATACAACATTTAACGAAACATTAAGATTGATTATATATGATTTTTGACTATTTACTTGTGAATGAAGAGCACAAGTTAGCATGCAGTTGTCTGTGGAATGCATTGGTACTTTTTTTACATGATATTCTTTCAATAAATGTAGTTTGGAGGGTGGATCCCTGGCTCCCTCGGCTCCCTCAGCCCCGCCGGCTCCCTCTGCCCCCTCAGCCCCGCCAGCTCCCTCTGCCCCCTCAGCCACACTGGCTCCCTCTGCCCCCTCAGCCCCGCCGGCTCCCTCTACCCCATCAGCCCAGCCGGCTCCCTCTGCCCCGCCGGCTCCCTCTGCCCCCTTAACCCCACCTGCTCCCTCTGCCCCATCTGCCCCCTTAGCCCCCTCTGCCCGCCGGCTCCCTCTGCCCCCTCACAAAGAGAACTGGAGAGAAGGAGGAGGAGGATTGCGTTCGAGAGAACGCAGAGGGAGAGAGAGGGAGAGAAGAAAGAGGGAAAGATGGTACAGAGAGAGGAGGGAACAAGAGGGAAGACGGAGGCAGAGAGAGAGAGTTATACAAGGAAAAGGAAGGAGAAAGAAGAGAGGAGGGAACAAGAGAAGACGGAGGCAGAGAGAGAGTGATACAAGGAGAAGGAAGCAGAAAGAAGAGAAGAGGGAGAAAGAGTAGACAGTACAGAGAGAGGAGGGAACAAGAGAGAAGACGGAGGCAGAGAGAGTTATACAAGGAGAAGGAAGGAGAAAGAAGAGAGGAGGGAACAAGAGAGAAAACGGAGGCAGAGAGAGAGTGATACAAGGAGAAGGAAGCAGAAAGAAGAGAGGAGGGAGAAAGAGATAGAGAGAAGAAGTGTAGAAAAAATGGTAAAAGCAGAAATGGAGCGAGTAAACCAAGAAGAAAAGAAAAAAAGGAAAGAAGAAAAAGAAAAAAATATGAGAAGTATGTAAGAAAATGCTTTAAAAAAAAGAAAAACAAGAAAAAGAGGGGAAAAAATAAAAAATATCATTAGGTCAATTCAATTTTTTAATTTCTAATTTCTAATTTATTTTAACTAATTTTCTAATTTCTTTTTTTTTTTTTTTCTTTCAACTTACTTCAACTAATCTTTATCAACTAGTTTTTATTATTTTCAACTAATCTTTAATATTCAAATTTTCACGATTATTTTAATCAATATAAAAATAGTTTGAAGGGTATTTGAACGATTGAGGGTACATTAAATTAATAAGTTGAAGATTGACTATGAAACAAGCATGGAAGTTCAGTTGTATTCAGCAGATGTGTGAGCGAGGACAAACTGTAGGCAATACTGTCAGCAACCTGGCATAGTCGAGCTCTCAGCCAACATCATCACAAAAAGGTAGTACTGCACACATCTCCTCAGTCTCCATGGTTGGCTTCATTGGAACAAGAGTGCTTTCATCTAAAAGATAAACATAGCAACAATAAAAGAATAATAGCAAAGAACATAAAAATATTTAAAAGAATAATATTAAATAGTAGACTCTGATATTAAGCTGTATAGATTGAGGTTAATGGCTTACACCACAAAATAGCTTGGTACACTTAAACCTGCGATTTCCTTGCCAATGTGACCAGCAGGACTTCATCTTCACCAGCAGGACTTCATTGCTTTTCTTCACTTGCAAGTCTTATTATTCATCTCTTCACCTGTGAGAACTTCCTTCTTTTCTTTACTTGCAAAACATTCCTTCACTTGCAGGACTTGTTCTTCACCTGCAAGATTTTCCTTCCTTCCTTCCTTCCTTCCTTCCTTCCTTTCTTCCCTTGCAAGATTTAGCGCTTCTTTTATTCACCTGCAAGACTTCTTCTTCACCCGCTGGACTTTTCTTCACCTGTATCAACACTATGGCTTCCAGTGATGATCCTTTCTCATGTGAGATTTATTTATGTTGTACCAAGCTATGATGTGAGGATATTCAAGGGGATGAGTAAATAGAAACATGAACTTATATTTTGCAGTGCTCCAGAATGTTGCTGCATATTAGTACTGTGGATGCTGTAGAATTGTTGTGGAAATATTGAAGTGCTGTGGGAGTGTTGTGGAAGTGCTGTGCAATGTGTTGTGGAGTCTTTGCTGCTCAAAAGTTCTGTGGAGTGTTGTTGGTTACAAGTGCTGTGGAAGTGCTGTGGACCATTGCTGCTTAGTAGTGCTGTGGAGTGTTGTTGGTTAAAAGTGCTGTGGAAGTGCTGTGGAAGTGTTGTGGAAATGTTGAAGTGCTGTGGGAGTGTTGTGGAAGTGCTGTGGAAGTGCTGTGGACCATTGCTGCTTAGTAGTGCTATGGAGTGTTATTGGTAAGAAGTGCTGTGGAGGTTCTTGGTTGGAAGTGCTGTAGGGTGGCACGAAGTGGACTAGCAGTAGAATGAAGTGAAGTGAGCGAAATGATGTGATTTGGTGCCATGGTAGTTGGTATTACTCAGTTTGTCATTTCTCTCCATGTAGCCAATGTTCTATCCTTTTTCTCTTTCTCAAACTGCAGTAATACCTCTTTGTCATCAGCGTAAGGGCACCAAATTTTGTTTGATCGTCCAAGTACTCGGTGGACTTCTCCATCTGGTGTAACTATTTTTGATGTACGAAATTGTCCACAAATGAGACAAGGACGCTTTACTACTATATCAGATTCCTATAAAATCATGAACAAAATATTGTAATTAAAATGACAAAAGTTTTTGTACACATTGTCTAACCTCACTATCTTGGTTTGGGGAAATGACCTCATGCTTAAACCCACAATCAATACTTATTATGTTCGAATTGCTTCCATGACTTCAATACAGGAAGCACAAGTGTTATTACTATTATTATTATTATTACTATTATTATTATTATTGTTATAATTATTAATATTATTATTATTTCTACCACTATTGTTACTATTATTACCAATTACGAATATCCCCCTATTATTATTAATACTACTACTAATATAGTTAATACTATTATAACCATTATTACTAATACTGCTATTATCACTACTATTATTACCATTACTACTATTATTACTATTATTATTACTCTTATTAATATTATATTACTGTTATTATTGCTAACTATTATTACACCAAATACTATTGTTTACCATTATTATTATGAATACAACTAACGTTATTATTACTGTTGTTGCTGTTATCGTTATTAGCCAAGGTGTATAATTTAGATTATTAATAAAACTTTAAACTGACCGGAAGTGGCTGGACACCCAATTCCTGTAGGCGAGCCAATGCTTTCTCTCTTCTCTGCTGCGATTCTGGAGAAAGGGACCTCTTCTGCTTGGGTGCTTTTGCCTTTTCCTTACCACCAGTTCTTGGGGTTAATTCTGTCTTCTTGCGTGCCAGTTCCTCCCTCCTTTCCTGTGCTCTCTCTTCACCAGTGACTGGCTCTGGTCCAAGTGACAGTGCTGGTGAAATAAACACTGGAGTGGCTTGCTGCACAGGCTGTTCCAAGAGCTCCATAGCTGCTGATGCCTGTTCCGACAATGAGAAACTCAATTCAGTAAATTGCTCCACTTTCAATAACCTGTGATCGAGATCTCTGTTGTTTTAAAATTCAGTCTTTTGCTTGGGCAATTGAAACTGGCAACAATGCTGGAGGAGGTTCAGAGGAAGTCCTCGGTCGATCCAACTCTTCCTTGCATATCGCTCCTTGTACAATTTCAGGAGCTCATGCACCTTTGGCAACGTATTACTGGTTTCTGGCATTGCACACCACAGTTCCTCCCAAATAGCCAGCATTTCTTCATTGAAGTCTGGAGGCACACACACAATCTGTCCTCCCATTGCACGAAGTCAACAAATGAACTATACCTGTTGGAGTTGAGCACTCCATTTGTGAATGAGTTACTGATGAATGCATCAGTACGGTGGTTGAAACCTGAAACAACATGGGAAGGAGGACTTAATACCTTTACTGAATGGAGATTTAACCGCGAGACAAGGCAGTTGCAAAATCATGTACATGATTCAAAAATGATATTTACCTGCTTGAGAACGACATTGAAGTGGTTCTGAAATTGCTGGCTCAGAAGAGCGCAAAGTGATATGAGCAGATGAACCTGAGCAAGAAAAAAGAAAAGAAAAAAAGAACATAATATTAAAATCAATGCAACAGACAAATTAATGTGAACAGATTAATGATCGAAACACTATTAGTACATGTTACATTAATATTAACCTATCCCAATACAATCAATCCATTTCAAGTCGTCATGGTGGTACTGACTCAGTTGAATTTGCTGGACCAGCTCAACAAAACATTAATAACCCTCCCTTCTCCTTTTCCAAATCATTTAGTGTACATTTAGCCCATTCACCATTCATGGCTACTAATTACATGTACAACCTCCCACCACATCTGCTGCTCGGGTTACACACTCATCTCAGAGCTCAACTTCAATTAGAACTGACTCTGGACAAAATTGTAATGGTAATAGTTATAGTTATAATAATAATAGTTTAACACTGCCAGCGTTAACTAGCAAGTGAAGACATTGAACAGTCTGATGATCGAATGTGTTGATCTGCAAATTTATTGAAGATTTGTTCTTTAATGTGCACTATTGTGAATATTACCCTATGCACAATAATATGTAGAAGTCTATCCACTATGTTACTCGTATATACAACTGAGACTAAATTGTTGAAGGGATTCATACAACATGCGCCACACCACCTCAGTTCTACTTAACTACTAGGTGATATGTAGAATTTTTGCGTTATTGACCTATGCAGTGAACTAGTCCAGCCGACTGTGCATTTACTCAATTGATACCTCATCATTTACGAGTATGATAAGCAAACTATTTTCTCAAATGAGACAATACAGTACACAATGGTGCAAGTGTACATCAAATACATACAATGCACACCTGCTAGGGAAGATGAAAGTTGATCTGATGGTGCTGGTCCAGGAGAGACCTGTGAAGCACTAGCTGAAGATGAACCTGTGCAAAATCATGTGAATGCACTTCTGTAATCTTATAATAAATGTATTTGCTTATTTATTCATTCTCTCACTGATTTGCTTGTGCATTTTACATTATGTGTAATAATGTATATATTTGTACATGTTTTAAGTATTCATTTATACTTTACTTTAATCGGTTAGTATTTTAAGCATTCATTTATTAATGTATTGCATTTGATTATTTTATCTTGTAATTATTTATTATTATTTTTAATTAACAGAATGGATATTATGCTTTCTTTCATTTAGGTACATGCAATTGATATTTGTAAGCATGCATTAATAGATTTCTTAATTTAATACTTAATCATTTAGTAATAAATTACTTCTTTATAGTTATTAGCTAATAGATTGCTTACTCATAATTATTGAATAATGTTATCATTTATTTCATAAATATTCTATTTTTATTTCAGTTACTTATTATATAAACGTTTTATTTTTTTTGTTAATACTTTATTTACCAACACCTTATTTATTTATGAATATATTTTTGTTTACTGGCTACATCGTTATTTACCTGATGCTGCCTTTTGCCTGGCCTCCTTTCTGGCAGCAGCTCTGTCGTGCCAGCCACAAGTGCAGGGCTTATCCTTGCCAAATAAGAATCCTTTCTTGCATATGGCAGCCATCTGCTTCAAGACATCCTTTTTTCTTGGATCTGGCCTCTCCCTTCGAACACTGGACTGCCTTCTGCAAGGTCCATGAGTTGCTCAGAGTACTGGCTTATACCTCTGAAATGGTGGGTTCGCTTCTGAGCTATTGAAGAAATGAAATAATCCCTATCGGAACGCTTAGTAAGAAATTGTACGTACGCCAAACGCAACGAAATGTTTTTTTGCGGAAGTAAAACGCAGTTGCATTTGCACTGCACACGCGTCTATTTACTTCTGACCTTAGAGGAAGAGGTGCGCGCGCGTTTAGTTACCTTCGACCTCTAGGATTTAGTTGCCCCCGTGTGCATATGACAAATGATCCATATCATCTGAAATGCATCCATTGCCACATCATAACACTGTCAGTTGTCCAGTGTCCTTTCATGGATTTCCCGATACACCAGATATCCCTGGATTATTGTGGATGCCAACCTATAAAATGCCCCCTTGGCAGAGTATCCATAGAGTCCCCAGATACTGTGAACATCCCGGGACTATCCGTGGATGCCTGGCAGAGTATCCATGGATTCCCCGGATACTCTGGACATCCTCGGACTATTCGTGGATGCCAACCTATATAATACCCCATTGGCAGAGTATCCATAGTTTTCCGGGATACTCTGGACTTCCCGGGATAATCCATGGTTGCCAACCTATAATATATAATACTCCCTTGGCAGAGTACTCACCGATTTCCTGGTTACTCTGAACATCCCTGGACTATTGCAACTTTGCAACTGGTAAAGGCATCTTTCTCAGAAATGGATGAATAATGATTACACAGCACTTACAATGTAAATGGCAGATGTATAGAGATAACTGGGTCAATTGTTTGTATTTTAAATTATATTTGGAATTTTAATTAGTGAAATGATATAACAGAATTAAAGATGAAAAACAATTATGGAATCTGAATGCAACAATGTAAATAAAAATTATATTTAGGAATGTCTACTTTTTACTCCTTGAATGGCTTGATCTTGCAGCATATTGAATAGTCACACCTGTTCATTATATCTCCCACCTCATATACCCAGAATCTAAGCTTTCCAGTTAATAATAATATTATCCTGTTAACATTATTATAATGACACATTTCACCTAATTTTGGTACAGAAGAATTGAATATGCTAAAAAAAACTGTTGGGCATTCTGCTTTGTATCTTATTGCCAGCCCTAAAATCCCTTGCAACATATTGGTACCTACTTAACCTTCATTCAATAAATCTCCTTCACATTATTATTTTAAACAGCTGTCCTGAAGATATACATTATTTATCAACTAGCTAACACCACATCTAACAACACAAGCTAACTGGAATCTCTGTACAGATATTTATATAGCAAACGCCAAGCTCTCCAAAATTATTATGCAAAAGTGTAACCATCTTTTCCAGTATGCTAGCTCTATAACAAACCATATACCAGTAAAAAGGTTCACAACTTTAATCGTATCCCTCAAAATTGAATAATTTTACTCTGAGCTCAATTTCAGTCCTCATCACAGCCTGATCAATTCAGTAATAACAGATACACATACATGTTGTATGTGAAAATTACAAAATAAAAGCAGTGAAACATAACCTGAATAATTATTATGGTAACACAAGATTAACATGATAGATGACAATTAACATTATTCGGGAGTATATAAGACCTTTCAAAATACTATTGAATAATTATGAGCAATAATTCTACAATAAGTAACATTTACATATACTACAAAAGATGTTGTCTAATTCTCCTTCAAGTGTTTGTTAACAGTATGTTGGTATTGTAGTAACATAATACCATAATTGATTATAAAATACATTAAAACACATATCATTACTAAGTAGACAATAATGCTTGCTAATGTAGCCCCTTCATTCATACTTGCAATTTCCTGCGATTAAATAAAAATTTAAGTACAATAATGAAAAAATAAACTGTGTACCTGTGAACCAATGGAAAATGGTGATTGATTTTCATAATCAGTATTCTAAATAACAATAACCATTTTTTTATATTATTGACAAAGTGCAGTAGCATGCCGTAAGCTTTTTATCATAATAGTATTGATTTGTATGGTGGCGTTTTGGGTCACTTCCTTTCTTCATTATTCAATTGCATTTCTATTTTAGTACTATCATCATTCCGCAGTGTTTCTGTTGTATTTTTCGACCTTTCGTCTGAATGTACTGCCATCCACCCTATTTCTATCTTTTGGAAATGTAGGCGTTATCTTTTCCTTTTAATAACACTAAGTATTTCTTTAAAGCAAAGCTTTTCCATTCACTTATTATGTTAGTTATTGCCAGTCAAACAACATTTGAGACTGATTTTGATAATTTTCTCATAATTTTATGCAAGTCATTTTAGCTAGATTGTTTAAAGTCATTTTAGCAAATAGCCACCAAATTAATACAACCAAAATATTAGATACAGCTTTAAAGGATTTAGCTTATTAATATTTTAACACAATACCGTCATTGTAATACAGCTTTTGTAGTCATTGTAGCCAGCTTTTGTGTGTACTTATAAAAACTCATTGGTATTATTCAGCTGATACAGTTTTCTTTATAAAGTTTGCTGATGAAATTAAATGGTTAAATTGTATCATGTTAATATGTAACTATATTTAGTAGGAATGTTATCAGGATATCAGGCTGAAAAACAATACAACAAAAAAACAAGAGCCATGCAAACAAACATTGTTAGTGAAGATAACATTTTAGTGGCATGTAAAATCTTGTGGAATAAGAACTGCTAGGGAATTACAAGATAATTACTTTTTCTTCACTTAAGTAAAAAATATGTAGCAACTTGGTTTATTTATATTCGAGATCAAAATATGAAAGTTCCCTATCTCTTAAACACTTCTAAATACAGACATAGTGTGAATAAAAATAATATAGGCCAAGTTAAAAAATATATAACATTTAGCTATGAAGAGAAGTAATCTCATGTTTGGTTTCTTTAGTCAGAATCCCACCACAAATTCGGATGGTATAAAATGAAATTCAACTTAGTTTTCCAACTAAAGTCATAAATCAGCTATTTAGAGAAAAATCTAAATTACTGAAGTGTACCATTAAGTGCACACAAAAGGATATAATTATAACTACAATAACTATAAGTAACTACAAAAGCATTGTCTTACAATGACAGAATTACGGATCATCCGATCAATAATTAGACCGCATACTCTTTGCTCACATAGCAGATAAACCATTTAACTAGCTCGTACTAATCTACTGTCTCTTTTGTCATCTGTTAACTCTGTTTTTAAATTGGGGTAATAAAGTTCACATAGCAAGCTAGCTAAAAAACAGTAAGCTCTCAGTCCATAAAATGTTTTGTTTCTGAAATTCCCCATATCTGTCTATTTTAAGGTATATGCAATAAGTGGAATAATTGATAGTGTATACATTAAATGTAAATGTAAATAATTTTATCCGCAAAATATTAGTAGATTTAATATCTGAATTATGAAAAAATGTTAAACTTTACAAGTACAAGATCTATAATATTACAGGTAGGGATCAAGATTTTATAATGTTTATGAAATGTATCTACTATTAGGAAAATATTTTATAACTACTAATTCTCTACAAGATTACATTGAGTAATAATCAAATGAGTGAATAAGTCAGTTATTATGAAGATAATCTAATGATGAATGTAGTTGTAATTGTCAAGATCACAAATGAAAAAGGATGAACGAAAGAATAAAAAAAACTAGCTAACAACCGATTTCAATACCAAAAGGGGCCTTTGGAGGCACTTGTTTTCTTTGCTCTGACATTGATTCTAAGAGCTTAGTCTACCTTATCTGAAAATGACAATTAAAAAAAATTCTTGACTCAGCACATTGATTATTGTGGTGGGTTTTCATCTGAATTATTGGGATGACCAGAAAAAGGGTACAATACAACTACACCAAATTTACTGTTCTTTTAGTTTTTTTTTAAACTTAACTGTAAGAAATTAAGTGAGTAATTAACAAAGGATTATTCTGAAACAAGGGGGGCTCTAACAACACTAGTCGAATTATCTCTAAATCCGCCCCTAATATGTAGCTACAGAGGCTAGCTCTTCAGATGATATATTGTTAATGATCATAATTAACTATAAAAGTTTACAAAAAAAGTTTAAAACATTGTAAGTATAAAAATACAACATACAATTAATTATAAAAGTAGTTTAAATGTCAAATTAAGCACTAATAATTTTATATGGCGTATGCATCGTTTCTAAAAATGTTTATATTGTGATTTTGTCCTTCCAATTCTTCGTAGACAGGTTCAAGTTTAGGTGCAATAGAATTATCTTGTAAATTTGTACTAGCTGTATAGAAGGCTTTTTTATTCCTTTTACTGATAATACTTATCAGCAATACAATAAGGGTTAATGTGAAAATTGAGATCATTGTAATGGCACATATCACAACAATTAAAATATACACTGGTACGCCTTCAGAAAATGGAGGTAATATATTTTTGGTGTGAACCTGAAAGCAAACATAATTAAAGCAATGTGTTAAGTCTCTAAAGTTTTTCAGCAGCATATTTTCTTTTCACTACAAAATAATGCTGTCAGCTACCTGTACTATTCATGATTATGCAAGAATAATTTCTTAATTCAATATTACTATACCATTCAAGCATTTATATTGTACTTACTCAAAGCACTCTGCAGTCAAACTCAGTGGTCAAACACTGTGCACCCACTGAGTGTTTCCCCCATTTATAGGATATTATGCCTACCAATTTAATTTTTTTAAATCCTTGTATAAATATAACAATGAAATGAAGGTATTAACTTCCCATCAATTACTGAGGACAGCTCCACATGTTCAAACAGTATGAGTTTGATTACTTTGAGAGAAAGTTATAATATATTCACAGTATTAAAAAAATTATTGTAGCTATGCAGTAGAATTTAATTTGCTATTAGCTAACCTGCTTGAAAAAAAAAGGGAGATAACCTTAATCAATAAACCTGAAGTTTACCATAAAAAATGGGAGAAAACCAGGAATAGCAAAGTAAATCAAAAGCATCATGGCTATACCCAGATTGATGGCAACTATTGTATTACTCCATATAATTAGTATTTTCAATAATATGTAATTATAATGGGTGTGTAATTAACTCACTTGAGCAGAACTGGTTATACTAGTGGAAATAATAGTACCTATAATTGTATAAAGTATGTGAAGTATTGGATGTAACAGTACATTACTAAATACAAAACTAGTGATGTGCTTGAGCACAAATGGCGAGCAAGCCTGTGCATAAATGAAAAACTTCAAAAGAATATATCTGTTCATTTATAAAGGTATAAGTACAGTTAGCCCGTTGTGACTACACTTTAGCTAGCAAATACAGAACTAGTTACATACATCAATTTCCTATCTGTATATTATCACATTATTGACTAATGTAATTACCAGTAGCTTTTGACATCAAGCGCTCACAGCTACTATAAACGACCGAGAAATTATGTCTGGTAAAGGGTCTCAATACCTCTGTAACCATCCTCCATAACAAAAAATCAAGAAGTTCTGAAGAATTACTGCACAGTGATGAGTCTAACAGTAATTTTTTAAGACCTAAATACGTATTGTGAAATTTAGAAATAAAAGCGGTAAACAATTACATTTCTCACGGTAACACTTCCTGTCGGCCATCTTGCAGGGCACATGGTCAATTGCCACTAAGAAATGGAACTGAAATCAGAGTACTTTGTTGGTTTGTCCAAGGAATCTCAAGGTCGTTATGAAAATAAGTTGTTGTCTGCTGGACTACAGATGGACCCCTACTCTATTACTAGATGAATAGAAACGCCTGAAGTTATTCCTGCTGTCCAATGGAGTGACATGATGCTCTACATGATTAGCACTCCAAGTCCACACACCAAAGAAGAAATTAAGGTATTGGTTTATTTGTAGGGCATGTAGCAAATTCTTTATAGTTATGGAATATCTCATCAGGATTGGAAAGGAATGTCAGATGGTAGCAATTTTATTTTATCTGGCTGGGTTCATGATATGATTCATGAATTTGAAAGTTGTCATGGCTCTAAGTTTATAGTCATGGGAAAGGTATTTTAGTGACATACATTTTAGAATTTGGTATAAATAATGTCTTTATTTATAAGGTTAAGCATTCACAAAGAACAACTGCAACACCCCTTCATCCATGGATAATTCTAGCAAAGAGTGGTGTAATATTGTGTGCTCATTGTAATTGTATTGTGGGGTGAGTTAAATATATTCCCATTCCAGTAATCATAACAAAATATAATTACTGTTTCAGATTAGGGTAAGCTTGCTCCAATATCGCTGCAGTGTTACCATGCTTGATTAGAGCAAATGAAATGCGACTAAGATCCGGGGAAAATGTATGTACCTCTCAAAAGTGTGCTTGGCTACCTCCTGCACATAATGTAATAATTTTGCATTAATTCAGCATAGATTAATACATACTTTAATGCAGGTGTCTCCAGTTCCAGTTAAAGATATTAACTTTTATGGGTCATCTCATCGAAAGAGATTTCGAGAGGATTGCCACGAAATAGACATTAAGTAATCTTGTTCAACCAGAGCTGACACACCCAAGCCTTCAGCACTAGAGTTAGACACATTCTTTGAGTCGATAAACGAGTCAACCTAAAAACCCGCTATTTTGAAAATAGTGCAACCATATGCTGCCGATTTTGTTCCTAAATATAGTCGGGCTTGCTATCCTCAATCAATAATGGAGTTTTATAATCCAGCAGCTCTTGCTATGAATTATGTTAAATTACTTGATGAATGTGAGAAGATATTTCCTGAAATCAAGGTAAATGACATTTTTGTTATCTTTTAAATTAACAAAACTGTGATATGGCTATAGGTAACTCCTGAACAATATACGAAAGTTGAACAAGACAGCAAAAATCAGTCGAAGTGTAAATTATGGTTCATTCATAGAACTGGGAGAATTACAGCATCAATATTTAAACTGGCCGCTGTAACCAACAGTGCTATGCCTTCTGAATCCCTAATAAAAAGAATTTGCTATCAAGAAGCATTCAAATTTTCTTCAGTTGCTACAAGGTACATTTTATTAAGTGCCACATAGGCTTAATTTTATCACAATAATGTTTTCATTCGATGGGGGTGTACCCATGAGAAGGAGGCTTTACAAAAATACTCTGAAGTCTCTAACAAGAAACATTTAGACTTCCTAGTGACTGAGTCAGGATTTCACATAGACTGCGAGCGACCATATTTGAGAGCATCACCAGACAGTATAGTTATATGCAATTGCTGTAAAAAGGGGGTTGTTGAGGTTAAATGCCCATTCTGTGTGAAGGATGGACTCCCAGAGCCAGAGGAAGATGAAAAAGGAAACTTTTGTATGGCTCATACTAATGGGGAATGGACACTAAAAAGGAACCACTCTTATTACTTTCAGGTTCAACTCCAGATGGTTGTGTGCAAGGTCAACTATTACGACTTCATTGTGTGGACAGAAAAAGAATATGCAATCGAACGCATAGCATTAATTTGATAAACATTTTTTGAGCATCATGTTAGTGTTGTGAAACATTTTTACATATAATTATGGAGTTCTTCCAGAAGTAATAGGCAAGTTTACAACTAGAAAACCTATAGCTAATATTCACAATAACTACTTCAGAGTCTACTTCATCATCTTCGAATATTCCTGAAGACAATGAAGACTTCACAAAATTATGGTGTTTCTGTAATGAACCTAGTTTTGGAAATATGGTGCAATGCGACAACAGAAACTGTACAATCGAATGGTTTCATTTTGATTGCCTAAGAATACGGTGTCCCCCAGAAGGAAAATGGTACTGCCCATCTTGCCGTAAGCTTCCAAAATTTAATACCAAGAGGAAAAAGAAAGACTAATATTTTTTTCTCGTTTTCTCTGTTATTTTTTAAAATTATGATCAGCACATAATCATCTGAATATTAGTATATTGGATATAAATTAAAACCATTAATCTTGTGGCACTACAGAGGAACAAAAAAATTACAAGGCTGTAGAGGTTAACAAACTAGTTATCAACACATTATACACTAATCTACGATTTTGTTTTGGTTGTCAATGGACACTTTTTCAGGCAGTGTTATTACACTCTCGGAGTAAGTTTACTTCACATAGCAATTCATTATAGTCCAAATTCAAAGTCTGTGTTTCTTTATCTTTCTTCTCATCTCCATCAGCTAACCCATTTGTCACTTCTTGTAGCTGGTTGACTGCTGGCTGATCCACCATTCCATGCTCCTTATCTAGAAGTTCATCCGTTATTCCAGACTGCTGATCAAGGTTGCGTCAGAGCAGACTTTTTTTCTCCATCGAGCTTGTAGACGACCATGGCGTTCAGTATTGACTTCCTTTGCTCCAGCATATCCCAGATTTTTAGATGGCAACCAGTCAGGGCTTGCGGACTCATTTAGAGGAGCAGCAGGCTTTCCTTTACATGAATTATTACTATTTCATCTTTAACCAGTAATTACTTCTGAGTACTTTCCCGATACAAAATGAAGTGAACATACTCTGGAATGGCTGGATAGTTGCCAATCCTTCCTGTTGATAGCAGAAACCCAGGCATTGCGACGTCTTAAGGACAATTGCTGAGTGGTTATGCCTAATAATGGAGGGTATAACAAAAAAGGACACTCCTTTGTCTCGTCCTGTCCTCGAATGACTGCCATAAACTGAGCAAGAGTGTACCATCTTCACCGCTTCTTTCCTTTGGGATAAGTATGACACCTTATTTTGACCTCTCTTGCCCTCCCTCTCTTACCTTAATCTTTTGAATAGTGGTAACTTGTAGTATCCAATTTAAGCCATTCTGACTACTTGAATTACAAGTAACTGGTGAACGAGCTCGCAGCTCTACCAAAAGACAACAACAATGGCCAGAGGTTTTTTTTTGTAATTTTAGCTAACAAATAATATATACTTAACACAGCTCCTCCCAAGTAATAGTGGCTTCCTTAGTATTAATATTTAGCCATTCAGACTACCTGTGGTACTTGACAATCAACACATGGCAGTTAGAAAGCTTCAAACTTTTTTTAATTTACGTCGGATAAAGAGTCCTCAATGTCACCCTAACCCATCGCAGTAATGTTATTGAAAAAAAAAGCCTTTTGCAGGAATTATCTCACAATTTGGAGCCCAAGTTACAAGTAAGACTTTGTCTAAGAAGCCATTTTTTACGAGAAAAAATGGCACCTGCGAGCACGTTTGAGGAGCATACTACCATACATACATATATATTTATATACTAGTGATGTTCTTGAGCACAAATGGTGAGCGAGCCTAAAGCTACACTATTGTTATATGATTGATTTTAACTTCTAACCTCAAAGCTACTAAAAATAAGGTCGAGTTTTTTAATTATGTTTACCGTATAAGGTAAAGGTATTTCAATGCCGAAGTAACCACGTGCTGCAACTGTTTGAATTGAAAAACAACAATAACAAAAACAGCAACAACCAAACAGTACCCGTTATCTGAACATTTTCTTTGTAATATTCTTTAGCTAAGTTGTAGCTGTAACCCACAATACTTTCATACAACTGGACATACCTACACTAGACTAACTTTCGTGGTTAGTCTAGTGGACAATGAATTTAAAAAGTAAATACTGTTGCGTATGGCTTATAACCGTGACAAAGTGTACACTGACTTGCCACCACTACTACCTCAAATAGAAATGGAACTCCAGTAGGTTTTCAAGTTCTGCACCAGCGAAATAATTCAAAACGATAAGTGATACGGGTAATGATCAATAAACCGGTAGCATTCTGTTTAATGAAGTTTGGGATGGGATAGACGACCGAACTAACAAAGTACACAAATGACAAACGTACGTCCAAACATATAAATAGTGGTGTGCTTGAGCACAAACATTGAGTGAGCCTGCCTAGTCAGGTAACATAAAACTACAGTTGTTCTTATGTTTTAGCTTAGTTCATACATATAATGTTATGAGCTTTTATTATAGCAAACAAATACAAAATTATTCTCTTACCTGAGTAATGGTAAATTCTGTAGTATCAAACATCAGCCATTCCGATAACCCCATTACCAGTAACTCTTGAAGAAGCTCCCTGCTGCAATAAAAAAAATAGGCCAGTGTTATCATTTGTAATTTTAGCCAACATAATAATGGAATTATACTTACCTCAATTTCCTGATTATTGGTAACTTCTATAGTAACAAATTTAAGTTATTATGACTATCTAAGTATCTGTAAATTCTTGACAACAAGCTCTCAGCTACAAAAACAAAAGACCATCAATTTAGCACACAAATACAAAATGACTTTTTTTTCTTGAGCAGTGGTAACTTCAGTAGTATCAAATTTAATGCTTTTGACTATTTGGATTTATCAGTCACCTTTGACAACAAGCTCTCAAGGCCAGAATTATTTTTGTAATTTTAGCTAACAAATACGGAATTACTACTTACCTCAGCTTCCCTCATAGTAACTTCCTTAGCATTAATATTATGGCATTCTGACTACCAATGGTTCTTGACAACCAACAATTGGCATTCCGTATCACAGTTTATTCTGAAACCACAGCATTAAACAAGCCTTACTTTAAACTTAAGCTCTGAAGTGTGAGAAAACCGAATTTTCTCACACTTCAGAGCTTAAGTTTAAAGTAAGGCTTGTTTAATGCTGTAGTTTCAGAATAAACTGGGGTCAAGCCTAAACAGCTGTGTTTTTAGGAGAAAAAAGGGAACCCGCGTGCGCATTTAACGTACGTACGTACCATCCATACACACATTATTGGCGAGCGAGCGTAGCGAGCGAGACACTTACAGGGGTAACACAATCGAAAATCGGGGATGTTTATTTATTTATTTATTTACTAGTGGTGCGCTCGAATAGCGCAAATGCATGGCGAGCGAGTAAATATATCAGTATAGGTAAAGATGATTTGTGAAGGAAATCGCTAAATAATAGCAATGAGATTAGGCATGAAGAGTCAACCTGGATAAACTTCGAAAGCAGTGGCAAAGAAGCGCAGCTTGACAAAGACTTCACAATTGTTTCAAGGAGAGAGTAGCTATAAACTTTTTAAGAGAGTAGCTATAAACTTTTTGGTTGAACCAAAG
>WLWI01001971.1_pt1 | contig 17764 bp, 6 predicted proteins | sample 6701501 | NCBI WGS metagenome assembly WLWI01 (sample SAMN12718690, study PRJNA515312) | sponge metagenome | isolation source: marine sponge | host: Mycale hentscheli | place: New Zealand: South Island, Marlborough, Capsize Point | collected 2014-11-01
ATGAATAAACAAATGAAGTGAATAGCTAAGTACAGAAAACTGTACACAAACTGAAACTGTAGAGTTTTCCAGCAGCAAAAATGGTTCACTAATCTATTATAGGTACATACACACACTGAATATGCATATCTCCAGCCAAGTCCCAACAAGCACAAATGAGACAGATTAGTTAATAGAGACACAAGAAGCAAATCTAGTTACTATACAATTATTATCTACGAGGTCTGAGAATACAAACTTCAACGACATCCGATGAAATGAGCACGTGTGAGACTCCAGGGATTCCTAACAAGCCTGGACACACTGCAGGACTGGAGAGACTTACTTGGAGACCCTGAAGAGAGCCATAGTTTCTTAATTATTCGATTTGGAATTTTTTATTTTAAAAAATACTGTAAAAATATTGTAACAGGCCAAACAAGTCCACGTGTTCCAGGATGGACTTCTAACACTCTCGCATGGATCCTGTTCTGCAATGGCAGATCTCTTCATCCTTCAGATGAAAAATATCACCTTTGGTTATGTTCTTACCCCTGCCATTTCTTCCTCTACTAGAGGGACTACAAATAATGGTGTACCAATGATCCCATAATTCAGCTAGAAGACGGTTTACCAAATTCCCCATCACTTTAAATAACAAATTATAGTGGTAGCTGAAACTCTAGACAGCAAACAACAAAATGCCTATTAATCATCAGGTGATCGGCTGTTATCATGTCAGAACCGTCAGGGGAAGTTGAGTGGACTAGTATAATTGGTCAGCTGTTGAGGGTAGCTTCAAGTCCAGCCAAAATATTGCTTGACTTCTCAGAAAGTAAGACGATGATAGTCACCCACAAGCTTTCTCAGCTAAGTCTTTACCAATTATGGGAGTACATTTTGGCATGCCCCCTTTCATGGAATCAAGAATCACAAGTTGCATAAAATAATCTATAGAAATGTTGTTGTTCTTGTTTTTACACTTAATATAGGTTCCCATATCATGTAAATATCACTATTTCCTAATTCCAGTTAGAGCATAGCTTGTGTAATTCCTGTATTGTGACAGAGGGACTTTAAAAATAAAAACCTTTCAAATGATATATTCAAGTACATTCACTTCTGTATTTTCCTAAGATTGACGGAGTCGTTGACTAATTGTTAACCTCAAATTTATTTACACGGTGGGAAACTCATTATTTATATAGACTATAATATTAAGAGTAAATAAGGTTTTTAACTTTTGAATAAGATTGGTGTATGAATTGATATTTAGAGCAGTTCGTGGTACAATGTTCACTCGTTCTGAGCAGCAGTTAAATATGTCTGAATGTCAAGATGAGGAAAAAAACATCGAATGTCTTCCTTCAGGAGTAATAAATGTTTCAACTGACTTAGTGTACTGTAAAGCTGGTAAGTGGGAGATTATTAATAAATAGATTACATACAATATCTTATCTCTTCATAATTTCTTTCTTAGCCTTCCTTTACTCATTAGATGTAATCTCTTTCTTTCACAGGTAACAATACAGAATTATTAACAGTATAAATACAAGTGTTTATTTGCCAGCTGGTTGTTGTAGCTCAGTGGAAGATCACTTGTAATAAGCAAATGGTCCTGTTCTATTCCCAGCGGCGACCAAATATTTTTTAATTCTGTATTGTTTTTAAAAAAAAGCCTGTTGTGAAAAAGAGAGAATACATCTAATATTCTATCTGCCTATACATTAGTTAAGTTTATGATAAGTTTATAGCTACAATATTTGCTATAAAGTGTTACTTACTTATAGAAAGCAATATTGTACTTGTTGAGCTCAAACTTTGCCTCTGTGTTGGTAATCAGCTGATTGCAGTACCCAAACGTTCAGACACACACTTTTAAATCCTAAAAGCCTGGTTATGAAGGTCACTATTACATTTTTGGCCTCTCCTATTCTTCTCATCACTTCATTGATTTATTTGCAACAAAGCCACTCTGAGCTGGTTGGCATTATTTGGCAATATCCACAATTACACCTGTTTGGTGTGTGATTTTTTTTTCTTTATAGCTATTTTTATATAGGTATTCAACTTTTTACCAAGACAAAATTAAAACCCTTTCTTGATCCTCATCTCCATCAGAACAAGTGTCTGACAAGAATATGGTCCAATAGAAGTTCTATTATCAGAGTTGTCAACTTTTCAAATTGTAATTCAGAGACACTAAACCACACCCAAGACCACACCCAAAATCATATCCATTACAAAGAAGCAATGATAATAATAATAATATATACTAATAGGAATTTTTTCTTTTTTTAAACAGCCAATATTTTAAATTATAACTTAATGTTTCGACTTCTTGCCTAAGAAGTATGGATGCTTGTAAGAGAGGTGATGAGAAAGTTTCAGCCATTGCTGAACATGCTTCACAGCAGCATCACCCCATTAAATGGGAAGAGGTAAGAGTTGTAGACAGAGCCAGTAAGAATCGTTGAAGATCAAGGAAGCTCTACACATACAGATGACACCTGACAACAAGTTTAATAGAGACATAGGTTTAGAGCTTCCAGGATGCTGGCTGCCCATGCTGTGTGTAAATCACCCTCCAGGACATAATAAACAGTAAGCATACCCTCCAGAAATCTTGCTGTTTACTTTGTGTTATTATATCATCACGGAGAGTTCGACCTCAGTTGACCCCTGAAGAGGACTTCGGCAAGAAGTCAAAACATCGGGTTAAGTTATAATTTAAAATATTGGCTGTTAAAAAGAGAAAAATTTCCTATTACTATAATTATTACAGCCGAGAATGACTGAATCATTGAAATAATATGATAGTTTTAAAGTATACAGTTTTCTTAACTGAACTTTATGACAATAGTGGGAAATAAACGCAATGTACTAACCCGTGAAAAGAACAATTTTAGAGTCAAATAAACACTCTAATTTGAACCTTTTTTTTTTTTTAACAGTGGAAGCATTTGCGAGTTGGGACTAGCTAAGTAACATCTTTGCATAGTAAACAGATATGAAGTTCATCATTGCCGGGACAAATAATAGAAAAGGTACAATTCTGTTGGGGGATAGTGGCTGAGTGATAAACCTGGGACAGTCAGAGGAGCTGTCAGTCAGGATAGTTGGCAACTAGAATCATTACATGATACTGTTCTCATGGCTGTCACTGAGAGGAAGCATCACTTAGGGTATCATCTTTGCCTGTGGTGGAGTTTGACATGCCCTCTGAAAACCTTAAACCAGCTCCCCAATTGAACTAATGTGTTTCAACCACTCACAATTGAGCAGCTGTCTGTAGCTCAACTTGAGATAAATCTCATCACAAACTTCCTTCACTGAAGGGGCTAGGGCTAGTAGGGCTAGGGCTAGGGCTAGGGCTATACATTGAAGTGTAGTGCATTTTTAGCTCCTCTAAAAAACCTATCCCAGCACTTTCAAAAAAATTTTTTTAACATTAGTAACAACTAGTTTGTATCTATACGTATTATAGAATTGAAAAATGGGTGCCACTTAGCTACCATTTTAACTCATCACCTTTGGCACAAAAGTAATTCCTGCTGCCAGTGCTATATAACTCACTTGCCATTAACACACTATCCTGCACATAGTAGTTAGTGTTTCTTTACCTTTATCTCCAGAATCCAATGTAAGGCTACAATTTATAGATTGTACTAGTAGCTAGCTATATAATAACCAGTCTGTAATGGAGAAGTGGGATTATGTTAACTCTCTAGTTGTTTGTCTCATTTAATAGCTAATACAGTAGCAATTGTAATGAATGTGCCCACCACAGGTGACACTTAAATATCTGGTTGAATTTATCTGCTCATTCCACAATTGAGCATGCCCCTAGTTTATCATTATTTTGTAGGTGAGTGTGTGTGTAACATGTGCTTCATGAGAAATTCATCAATCGGACAATGCCAGTTGTGCTCAGATTATCAGTACTCGAGTTCTCAGGGCACATGTGGAATGGACAATCGCCCTAGGCAAAAGACTGCTTTCTTGCTGGCACTTTTCTTGTCATCCACTGGAGCAGCTAACTTCTATATAGGAAATAATGGTCTAGGTAAGAATGGCACATGATATACACTTAATATATCCCGTTAATACTGAAGTGTTATTCTTCATAAATAAATGCATCTCTTATGTTTTTGTTGATGTTCTTTTTCTCTCTCTCTGCTCACTTATGAAAATGTTACATCAACATAGACCAAATTACACCAATATTTTACAAAGTAGCTATAATAACAAATCAATTTCTGCTTTACTGTAGCTGCATTACAGCTGCTTATTCTCATTGCTACACTTGTCACGTCATGTATGTGTGGTCTGTCCTGCTGTGCAGCACATAGTGGTGTTGAGCCACCCTCATTTGTAGAGCCCTGTGTGTTCTTCTGTTCAAAACACTGCACTGAAGAACTAAGTAAGTACTCCTTGAAGCTATTAAATATGCTGTTTACTTATCCATTGTCAATGTTAGGTAATGGATGCTATATACTTATGGCCATTGTTATACTGTGTTGTTTTTTACTTTTGTGCACATTCTGGATAGCTGATTTGGTCCATTTTGCTAAAAATCAGCGCCTTTCTGGCAATGGTTGTGAACTTATCCCCGACTTATGATATGATCATTTTGTACATATCCATCACATTTTTTTTGTACGATGTGAGACTACATAGCTACATGTACATTGTACAATAGACATGCAATATTAGTATTGTATATTTTAACATCATGTCATTCTAGTCACCTCTAGTATGTAGCTCTTTATAATAAACTCAGTGTTATTACCCAATGGTATTTTATTTGATTGTACTTTTGTGCATGTTAGTCATTATTCACTATCATTGTAAAAAATATCATACTAAATTTCTTTATTACTGATTACCGTACTCATTGCTCATAGAGAGCTTTTCCACACATGCATGGCTATATGCGGGAGTGAAATATTAGAAGCCGGTACCTACCAGCTATCCATTGCGTAAAAAATAGTATTTTCTTTACATACCAAATATTTTATAGAAATACCAAATATTTCTGAAATATGCCATTTTAGGGGGAAGAAGGGAGGGAATCCACTTTAGAATTAGCTAGACTAAATAAATTAAATAAATTATATATAGCTAATAGAAAAAATAGTTGACAGTAACATATAGTAAATCAGTTCTGAATAATATGAATATAATCAGAGACCACATGAACTCGTTACGAAAGGATTGTTACAATTAACAAACAAGCAGACCAACGGCAGCTGAAAGACGTCAGTACGACACAAAACAAAATAGAAATAAATGAAAAAATGATGAAGTTCTCGGTTGGATGGTCCTTCACTCCATCATGGAGTCTACAACTGCCTTCATACTAGGACAAACCTGCAGACAATAATGTGATGTATTTAAATATATCATTACTTAAGACTCTGCTCATTGATACTATACAGTATTGGCAATGGTTTTCCATACGACACAACCAGTTTTACGTTAGCTACTCTAGGATGACAGGAGTAAGTAAAGCTGCAATACAATATCAACTAACTCGGACTTAATTATCATTTACCACAATGGGCACTAAAAGTTAATGCAAGACAACCACTTTAACGAAGTTTCACATACCAATATCATAACAAAATTTTAACATGCACATCCTTGCGGTTTAGTGGCAATAACTTCAATATTATCCAACTTGCATACACACCATATCACATTTACTACCACTACAGCTAATAATAATAAACTCAAATTTTTCACCGATATAAGCATACAATAGTTGACAATTAGTTTACACATCCATAATATTAAGTTAATAACTACTTACTCTGCCAGTGGTTGTCAACTCTGAAGCATATACGCTGATGCCGGCAAACCCTTTGTGGATATCCTGAACCTGGTACCCTTGCTTCAACAACAGAGAGGCTGCTGCTGTGGATCGAAAGCCGCTCAAACAATAGGCCAGGTACTTCTGGTCTCTACACGGAATGAAGATCAAGCATGTTAACACCTATTTTACCAAAACTTCTTCTAAGTCACAGTACCATGAGTTGATACTTCACAAGCAAACACATACACACACACACCACAAACATACACATCACACACATGCCACACACACGGTGTATTATCTCATACATGGCAATTAAGCCGACTTGAGTGTAAAAGCGTAAATACCTACTATTGATAGCAAGGTTTCATACACAGGGGGCTGGCCCTGAAATCTCTCCCCAACTCCCTCCCCCACCTCCAGAATTTGGTAAGGTAAATTGGAATTCTGAGTAGTAAGATTATAAAGCCATTCATGTGACCAAACATTGATCAGTATTGAAGTTTACACTCTCATATAGGCATGTGCATCCAAGTAGTGTGGGTTGTCAAAATGGGTGTGGCTCAATATAAGCAGTGTCTCTCAGCCCCAGTGAAAAATCCTGTATGCAACCCTGGATAGCATAGCTCAACTAATTGGGGAAAAAAAAAAAAAAAAAAAAAAAAAGATAACGGACAAGTGAATAGGTAGACAAGAAGGTCATGATTAGCTTTGTGTGATCAACTCTAGGTCGCCGAGGCTATCAGTCTCACTTGTTCAACAGATGTAAGAGATTCTGTAGCTTGGCCAGAGGGACACTGATGGCTCCTTTCACTGTGTTGCCAGAGTATTCCGACTCAGTTCGAACATCTATCAACTGGTAGCCGGCAGACATCAGCTGAGATAAACTCTCACCTTTGGCCTGCATTCAATCACATACAATACAACCTCAGATGCGTTACGGCTCTATCTAATACCACTATTGTATAACATCTCACACACATACATACACATAAAGTCTCTCACATAAACCATACTAATTGTACCATTCGGTCGTGCAATAGATTCTTACCAGGTCAACTCTGATTCTTGAGGTAGTGGGATAGCCTGTAGCTATGTACGCCTCCATTCCACCACTTAATACCCCTTTAACCTGTCACACACACACACACACACACACACACACACACACACACACACACACACACACACACACACACACACGCACACACACACACACGCCACCTTGTTATACATGGACTCATAAGTACATGCACATGTAAAGGCTTGTCATATGCAAGCAACTAGATGAGAAGGTACTCAAATTAAACATGAAAACAAAATTTAAAAGGGCGCCATAATTACTTTCTGAGAGTCATGATGCATACATTTAGACAATCTGTTCAATAATGTCTAGTATACAAATTCTTTACTAGCACATGTACATCACAGTTTTTACATAAATTGAAGGGGCTTTAATACCACCCGTTCTATTCATATTATAAAAAGCCTTCATTGATGTTTTGCATAATAAAGTAATCAGCATATGGCATACTCTCGTCACAAGACTATTCTTACCATTTCTAATCATCTCTCTCATGTCTCTCTAAATATAGTAAATGTGCCGATGCCCTAAATGGCATAAATTTATCTTTGAATTTTGTTTTGCTTGGTTAGAGAAAATATTGGCCCTAGTAGTAACAATATATGTGACCATCTAAAGGAAAGTTAAGCATAGCCATAGTTACAACTGTTGCAGATGGACGTGACCTAACCCTTTCAATCCCAAGGCTTTTTATTTTAATACAGTACGTTATTATAATGTAAATCAATCTTTTCTCAATGTTTATGTGTGCCATGTTGTGCCCACACACACATGCACACACACACATACACACACACACACATAAAGAATACTCAGAGAGCATGATATAGAAGTAACATGGCAAAGTGGTCACCAGTTCGTCCATGACACGCACATTGGAACCAAATAATGGAATACAGACATGTACAGACACTCACACACATATACACACAGTCATGTGACTTACTGGTTGTGTAGACTTACATTCGAGTATCCTATTCTAGCCAGTCTCTGAAGTGCCTCGTCTTCCTTGTCCACATCGTTCACCAAAAATATCATTCTGTCGCTAGGGAGACAAGTTCCAATCTGAATGCCACAATAAGAAATACAAACTTAAATAAACAAATAATATATAGTCAATGGTGGGTGGGTGGGTGGGCGGGGTGAGGAAGTAAACAAATTGCCAAATGGCCTTTGATGATAATGATGATGATAGCTGAAAAGCACTTACCCACATGGCAAAGTTTCCGTCCTCTGGCCCAACGACTGTGCCCCCAGCACCACCAAGAGGGAAGTTCAAGGCGTTTGGTATATAGCACTTTACAAATTGGTCAGCCTATAACAAACCATAACAAATTATAATTGTATCAAAGAATAATATAAAACGAAGCAACGATGACTTGCATTTCTGGTGTCTATGATATCATAGTCACTGTGATCTTGTGCTTGTTTGTGAAACTCAGACGGAGAGAGGCGAGGAATGGACGCCAACTTCTCCTCCAATACGGGAGCTCCTTCCTATATCAAACCACACCCACTCATGCCGTAACTTATATAGACATAAGGATGTATAGTACGTGTGTATGTATGCGAATATGCAAGTATGTGTGAATTTGTATGTGTGTTTGCATGCATGTATGCATTCATGTGTGTGTGACTGGTTACTGGCAAGCACTGAACCCAGTGACCAGAGTATAGCTTGTAAGTAGGTCTGACATGCTCATGTGCCTCCCCCTCATAGACTATTGTACATGAATAAGATCACATGATCTACTCACAGTGTTCATCTGGACATTGTACGGGAAGTACCCGGGAGTGGTCGGCTGATCAGAAGTCAGGAAGCTTACAAATTCACTTTCCTGGTGAAATATAATAATAATAATAATAATAATACAACAGTTATAATAAGCAAAATTATTTATGTTGGTGCAAAATTAATTTGCTCGAACGAGTTCTCCAGTAGAAGTTGGTTAATGGATAGAGTTCAATCATATGATAGAGTTCCACCAACTGCTAAGGTGTCATCAGAGGTAAGTATTGCCAGCTGGTAAGTTTAGTGAGGTCGTCAAAACTAGTAATGTGGCAAGGTGTCGTTGACTAGTAAACTCATCATTAGTTGGTAAAGTGTCATCAATTGATAAATTGAGGGTTAACAACGGGGCATTAACCACGTGATAGGAACTGTATAAGGTGGGAAGGCTTGTCCAACTAAGGGGATGTGGCCTAGTATTCAACCACATGGCAACAGACATAAAAGTGCTAGCGGCAAGGGGTCAGCAGCTTTTTAGCTGGTCTAGCTCCAACCACACATACGGGAGAGGCATAATTTTGGTAGTTCCGTGAGCAGTAGTCATTGCTTGCGCAGCCTGACCCTTTACCGATCCACAATGCAAGGCAAGGGTGTGGTGACACTGAAGTGCCTCATCAGTTTTTTACCCTCAGAATCTGAAGGGTAAAGTGTGGTCAGAAGTAACACGCCCACAGTAACCGCTGGTAGGAATCAACCAAAAGGCATGAAGCCCCAGGGGTGATGATCATGCAAGCGGTAGACAGGACGGTATTAATTGCAGTCAATTAGAACTGATTCAAAGCACCAGTGTCACTAAACCCTTCCCTCACTTAGTGGATTGGTAAAGGGTCTGGTTATGCGAAACTATCCTCTGTATTGTATTGTCTCGAGTCATTAGTCTCACCAACTTGTAAAGTGTCGTTAATTATTTTGCCTCAATCAAGGTATTTGTATGTACCGTAAGTGCATGTATTATTAATTGGCAACTTACAGTATTACACAACCTCACACTTACATTGGTGAAGGAGAGCGCTGCATTGGTAGCTTTCTCCTTGCCAATAGTAGAGTAGAGATCTTTAGAGATGTTCTTGCCACATGGAGACCCAGCACCGTGGGCGGGAAGAACCTGGCACATGAGCAAACATTATGTTAAAGATTTCATATACTCCATAGCCATAAGCCATCACATGTTCATCTTTAAAACCCTCATTCACGTATTATTATCATATTAGATTTACAGATAGAATTGATTTTTCTCTATTTGGGGTAGAAAGAAAGCAAAGGTGAACTAATCTCAGTTCTCACCAGGGAATTGAACCCAGGACCACTAACTGTTAGCTACCAGTGCTCTAGCCTTGGAGCCATGACAACCAGTGACTTTCAAGCTATAGTTACTGTTTCAACAGCCAATGTATGTACCGTATTGGATATATTAGCTGCTTGGCTTATATTGCTGTATTTGTTATCGTTGTTGTTGTTGTTTTAATTAATTAATTAATCGACTCTTCCCTCCCTCCATACACGAGATTGAAAGACTAATTTTAACTGTAGAGCTATGGTTGCTCAAATAAGCCTTGTGGTGCCTGGCAGAGACACTCTGAATGCTCTGAGCACCAGGTTGCAACAGAGGGAGGAAGACCAAACAGCAAACCTGAATAGCAAAACCCTCCAAACCCTGGGTATTAAAAAACAACAACAACCATTACCCACTTCTTAATCCCCAACCACCCACCCACCACACATGCACAGTGAGCATTTCCTGGCATTACTCAAGTAGCTGCTATACCTGTACCTACCATAAGGCAAACCACAAATACAAATAGCAAACTTTTCACCACTTCACATTTCTTCCTAACCAACTAAGCCCATCCACTCTATAATCCCAAACCACTGGTATACAGCCACACAGTGAGCATGTCTCCACATCACTGACCTTGACGTGGTCAGGTAGAGTGGCTATCTTGGTGGAGAGAGAGTTGAACATGAGTTTGGACATGTACTCAGACGTGTAGCCGATGGAGCCCACCAGGTCAGGTCTGCCACACGACCCGATGAATAGAGTGTCTCCTGTGAACGCCTGCAATACATGTTTCACAACAACACATTGTTCTATTGATCTTCAGTAGTTACATACATACATTGCCTATGTACCCATACTTTATTGAATGGAAATGAGAGTGCTTGGTTCATATGGACTAATACTGGCAATCTGCACTGTACAAAAAGAATGATCGAGGAGTCTAGTTTAATTATTTGCGTAAATAGTCTCAATTTTTTGCTTTTCATCTCTTCCTCTGTGCCAATGGTACCATATTTTCAAGTAAGATGCTTGCACTTAGATAGGGTAAAGTAAAGGAAAGAATATAGAAAAGATGTGTATGTGCCAAAGGGACACTGGTGGTGTCGAGAAGGAGGCAGGTCTGTTGGCCTGTAGTCTCGGCCGGTGTCAGGGCATTGAGTATTGTGCAGACTGACATACATAGTAATTATACTACTAGACTATTCTATGTTTACAGGAGGTACTTCAAGAGATCCAATTTCCAAAATATTTGCCTGCTGACTGACTACGGGAGGATTAAAAAATTGATATTTAGCTGGTTTCTAGTAACATATCACGAAACTTTATCTGGACCACTAATCAAACACTTCAGGGAAGACTTGATGACACTTAGTCACTGGAGTATAGCACGTCTATATTACTAGCTGCCAACCGCTCTGACTCCCAAATGATGCTCACCTGGAGTGGTTTGTCTTGCTGCTTGTCCACCAGTACATAGACGACAGACTCCATGGTGTGACCGGGCGTGTGCAGGACTCTGATGGCGTATTTCTCTGACAACTCCAACATCTATGTACGTATATGTGCATAATATAATATACATACATGTTACAAACATATCGGTTCACTAGTTATCAGCAGTTCTGTTATTGTGGGTGATTAGTCCATTCTAAGCTTAATACTATGTACATGTCTTTCATCCGTTTGCCTATTACCGCTTTGATATCAAATTTTCTCGGTTCTAACAGCCAGACTCTGGCCAGAAGTCGAATCGTCGGGTAAAGTTTTAATTAATTGTTGGAACCGAGAAAATTTGCTATTATTATAATTATTTAAGCCAAGAATGACTTCATTAATAATGTCCTTTAATCCATTAAAATTTAAGATCCAAATATTCTATGTCCATGGTGGTACATGTTCTCTATTCAAGTCTACCTTGTTGATCTTTACTTTATTTGCAGTTTTCAAGTCCGCCTCCTATTTCATTTCTCCTACCTCATTATCCTTGACCTCGTGCATTGGGAATTTGCATCGGTCCTTGGCGCTGGGTCCGAAATAAATGGTAGCTCCAGTTCTCTTAGCCATCTCACAGTGACCCGACACAAAGTCCGCGTGGAAGTGAGTCTCCAGAACTCCCAGAATCTGTAGACTCTCTGAAGACGCCAACTACACACACACACACACACACACACACACGAACATACATGAATGAGGGCGTGTGCATGGTAATAAGCACAATTATGGGAGGGGCACTCTGAGAATTCTCACTCCACAAATTTTCCCTCTCAATTTTTTTGTGTTAGCTTGCTTCTTTTGTTGTTTTTGTTCATGTTTTTTTTCTTCTCTTTCTCCATGTTTTAGGTAAAACGTGCACTTACAGCTTGAAGAGGGTCAGAAGAATCGGAGTGACCGTGATAATGAGTGGGTGTGAACCAAAACTTTCATGTTTTCCTCGCCACATGAAATTTATCTTGATGTTACAGTAGTTATTATTTTAAAAAAAAGAAGAAGATAGCTTATTAGTAGCCCACACCACCAGGGCTTCATTTAAAGGAGGGCAAAGAAGGGCATTCACCTCCTCCTAGCAAAGCGTTCACCCCCTTCAAAATCCTTTAGTGGCACTTTCACTATGCAGCATGCAATCAACCTACTTTTGCACGGTCATATACTGCAAGGGTCGCTATACAACACAATGAGTCTGTATTTACATATTCTCCTGCCCCTCAAAAAAATCTATGATAAAAAGTTGTTGTTTTTTTCCCACCAAAAAAATATAAGTTTTTTCCCCCCACCTAGATTAATCAAGCCCACGCCCACATGACTAAAAAAAACAGACCACGGGTACATACCATCAAAACGTGTATAGAAACATATGCATGGTAGAATATACACCATAGTGTTCATCATATTACACACCTCTAATAGTGCTTCGCTCATTCCGCTAACTTGCCAATAAAATACGCATACATGTAGACACACACAAACATATGGAAGCACGCCACAAACATATCACACACACATAGAAGCAACCAATACACAAACAATAAGTGCACGAATGACAGATGTCAACAGGATTCACGACATACGTACAGATTAAAGTTTATATATACAATCTGATGAACTTAACATGCGCTAATGTCATTATGAAAGAAAGCAGAGAATATAAAGACAGTGGTCATGAATTGGTGGGTGTGGTCAATGTGGGTGTGGTCACAAACTGAGGGGTGAAACATAACATAAAGGTCCAACCAGAGTGAGGTTGGGATTGTTTAACAAGTCCTGAATGAATGTGCTAATGAAAAGAAAGTATTTCTTCTCAAATATTATTCTGCAAACCCCATTGATAATATTTGTACATATGAGCTGCATACACTGACTGAGAAATAAAAAGACACAGGATATACAAACAGCTGCTATTAGCTGAAAGCCCCGCCCTACCTCAGCGCCTACCTGTACAAGAGCGTCCACATCTCTACGGGGGTCAACAATGAAGGCCTTGCCCCCGTGTGAGATGAGGTAAGAGGCCTGAGCCAGGCACTCCAGATAGAAGATCCTCACCTTCAGACCATCTTCTTCCTCTATGACTTCTCTAAGACCAGCCTAAGGGGATTCCAAATAAAGAGCAATGAATCCTTACAATAAATTGCACGGCCATAATTCTAACTGAAATTATGACTATTCTCACACCCTAAAGAAATCAAATGAAAAAGAATAGAAGTTTATCACACTCCTTCACTGTATCAATATGCTAACTGATCAATCCTATGGAGCATCACCTAAAATATAGTTATATATAAAGAGCTAGCTACTGGGTAAGTTTAACTTGAGAGGGGTCAAATCAACATTACTTTCTCAATTTCAGCGGAGTTCTCATTTCTACGAAATTGATTAATAAAAATTTTGTGGCAAATGTCGCCATGGGCAATAATAATTTTCAGGGGGGAAAACGAGTTTTAGAGGGGCAAAGCACTATTCAGTCTGTCATAATGAAGTCCCTTACCCAACATTCACGTGGGATATACTAGCAACACAGTGTTTCATTCAAATGATATCTTAATTCAGAATAGTGGGGTAGGAAATTTTCCATATGGGGGGGAGTGGGAGGGGGGGGTATTGAACCAAGTCCTTGCAAGATTACTAAGCAGCTGGAGACTCTGTGTAAATCTCAAGTTCCAGCCGGGGTTTACTGCCACCAGAATTGGTCTATGGGTAGTCTAGCGCTCTCCTATCAGAAACCTAACACTATCCTATCACTTCCCAACTAGCCTCGAAAGTATCAAGGAAGTTATAATGAAAGTTAATTAGATATTAGTTAATAAGGTATGGTGCCGCTAAACAGAAAGACAGAGACCAACTGAAACTGGGCGGAGTGACTGTAGTGATTTTATAGCCATCCACCCACATAGTGAAACATAAAAAGAAAGAGGTGTGAGTGTGTGCATGCTCATAAGTGATACCACATGTGTCTAAATTTAGTTCTGAATATTTAGTTCCAAAAACTGTGAAGCCAGTTTGGTAGCTGATGATGTAGCAGTTGACCACAATTACACCACACACCCACGCACACCCAGTAGCCCATCACAGTAGTTTTGCTTCATAGTCTCAGTGGTTTACTAGTTGGAGTTCCTGTTGAAACTACCTGGTAGGTGAGTGTCTCTTGCACATTTTCTTATGAAGAAAGCAATTACATCTACAAGTTCATTGCAATAGCTAGATATCGACTTGCAATATATCAACAACTTTACCCACTTCTCACCTATTCACTACATTTCCTCATAATGATTCATTCTGTATCATTATGCGATTTATTTAATTTGTGGAACAGTTATACACACATGTTCATGCAAACACTTCTTTTCCATATATGTATATTTTCCACTCATGCTCACCTTCCCTCATCCGACCATTCTCCTTGCTCTATGTTTTCTTTAAAGATAGTTTTAGTATTTCTGCACATAGCTGGCCTTACAACTCAGCTACAGAGGGCAATCCATTATCACTAGTGGCTTTACACATTATACACTTGTGTGAGTTAGCAACACATCGACACTATAATATTTAGAGACTTGTGAAGTAATATGAGTGACTTAAAATTAGTTTCAAAGAACAGAAATAACTGGTACTAGATGTATAATATTAATACTACACAAAATAGATTATCCTTTGGGTCTTCGTAATAGCAAGCTGGCTACATTATAGTAACGCTGAGGGTTCGCACCTTTGGTGCTTCATACAAAGAAAAAACTTTTCTTGATATTTGGAGACATTAAATTCAAGTCTGCCATGGTCTCAAAGAGTGAGGATTTCATGCAGAGGGGAGGAGGCCCTGGAATTCCATCGCCAGCTGCAATTTCCCCTCCACAAATTTACTGACCAGTGTGAAGTACGTATGTATATACACTTTCATATAAGCATTTGCATCAAAAGTAGTGTTGGTTTTAACAATGAGTGAGGCTAAGTACAGATGTGTCTCCCATCCCTAGCGAAAAAGACTTCATCATAAATGTTACATTCTATGAGAGAATTACTAATTTGACTTTACACGATAACTTAGTATAAGCGCTGACACAGCACAGCATACATAATGTCAAGAAATGTATAAGCATGGGTGCATCTTAATTCATTGCAAAAACCATTTGGGGGGAGGGGGTAAATGTCACTTTAAAGACGTGTACAATAATGAGTGTGCTTTATTATAAACTAGAATTTTTTTTTTTTGCCCAAAAGATCAGCAAAGCCTAACAAACCTTCCTCAAAGATACAAGAAATTATACATGCAAATGTAGGATAGAACAATATTGCAAACGAGTTTCTCACCAACATTTTTAGCTAACTACATATTGGGTAAAGGGTTCCTTTTGCACCAAAAATTTGGGGTTTGACATAAGCGAAGTTGTCTCCCCTCTCTTCCTCCTAGCACATAAGACACTCTAGCTAGTCACTGAATGTGTCACAGTGCTATCAATTTCTCCTGTACATTTGTTACGTCTACAATAAGTCTTCGACGCAGCCAACAATCATTTCTGCAACCAACAATCATTTCTACAAGTTCTGTACGCACGCGCGGGAAACTAACTTCTCCACTACACTCACCGGTAAAGCCTCCATGACTGCTGCTGCCTAGAAACAAAGACTCCACGTTGCGTAGACTATGAAGAATCAACAACACGGTTCAAACCACGCCCACGTTTATATACACGTGACACGCCTAATTCACGCCTACTACACACCTCCGCAAAAATTGCTCACTCAGGGAAATCCCCAGGTCATCTAGAACAACTGAATCACAGCTAAAAATTAGAGGCACAAACTCTTAAATTGTACAATCAAATTATTTGTATTAGTTGAATCATCCACAATATTGCTGTGTATATATTGCCACCTAATTAAAAAAATTTAAAAAAAATTAAAGAAAAGCAGGTTATATAATACTTGTGACATGGCAAGATAGAAGGGGAGCAGCAGGTGAGAGATGAGAGAGTTTGCAGATGAAGTCTATTATACTGATGCGGCAGTCTTCATTTCTTGAGAGAGTTTCTGTATCGTTTAGCATGATCCTTGGAACAGAAAATTTTGCCAAGTTTTGGCAAAAATGACTGTTCTATGAGAGACATCTGCATGGAAAATAAATAAAGATAGAAAAGTACAGAAGTTGTACATAGAAGTGCTGTTGTTATGAAGCACATGTGTAAATATGAGTCAGTGCATGAAGTATTGTTATTAATTTTCTGACATTTAGTAAAAAATAATAATGCATTTATCAAATCTTTTAGCCCAGACTGTTAAATTCTGAATACCTGACAAAAAGCACACTGGAAACATTTCTCAGTTCCATGCCAGCTGCATTCCCCATGAGTTAGTCTAGGATCATTCAAGCCTATCAGCTCTCCACAAGTCTGCAATATACACAAAACATTATTATAGAATTGCTTGCCACATAAACATGGTTCATGTACTAAGAGACCTGTATTGACCAGCCTAAGCATAGCCTCTGTCTAAATGAGTGATCATTGGTTTTCTGGGGTTTTTTTCAATCCTATATCTGGCCAGTATAAGAGAGGGAGGGAGGGACTTTACAAAGTATCTGGGACTTCCCAGACTGCTCCCAATTGAGAGCCTGCAGGAAGGTGGCTAATAAGCAATTAACACTCTATTCATCACACCACTCACTATAGAACACTAATTCATTGAAACCGGGTCTGACCCAAGGACCGGACTAAATTTGCGAAAAACTCGTGCACAGCGAGCGCGCATGCCTGGACTCCATGAAAAATTTGTCTATAACAGAGCCAGAGTACTTTCTTGTTTCTCTTTCAGTGTCAATAAGAGAAAGATATATTACTTAGCAAAGATAAGCCCAAACAGCATTCATGTATTGTTGTCAGCATCAACATACCATTTCTGTAAACATTGCCGTTATTTACTAGCATTCCATTATTGTATTGCATTATCATATAATTATAATTGTTCTTGTTGTTACCATTGCCATAATAATATTATTAACAACAACAACAAAATTAAAAATAATAATAAAAATGATAACAACAATAAAATAATATTAAAATTGTGGGGCACCTTTGAGTTTGAGGATGTAGGCTTTATAGCTACTCGGACTGCCCTCAGAAATGCATAACTGCCCCCAGAGTCGATCTATATTATAGCTGATACTGCACCCTCAGCAGTAACAAAATCAAATACTCCTCCAATATTCAGATGTATATAAAGGAGCAATTAATTAATAGCATGCATGAGATGTGTGAAGGTAACTACAACCAAAGACTTATTGGAGATATGATGGGATAGTTAAATATTATATGGCCGTCCATCCACAAGTGT
>WLWI01001972.1_pt1 | contig 17757 bp, 7 predicted proteins | sample 6701501 | NCBI WGS metagenome assembly WLWI01 (sample SAMN12718690, study PRJNA515312) | sponge metagenome | isolation source: marine sponge | host: Mycale hentscheli | place: New Zealand: South Island, Marlborough, Capsize Point | collected 2014-11-01
CGCGATTAAAATAACACGAGGCAAATCCGAGTCCTATTTCAATAGCTTTGCGAGCGCTACTGATCCTTAATAGAACAGGTTACCCGTGCTATCACTCGCTAGTAGTAGGCCAGTGTGTTTTTTTAAAAATCATTTACAGTGTAGCTACACTAGATAGTGCACTATCTGTATATTTGAGGTTTAACTTTCTCAGACACTTCCGACGGCTCCCTTTCTAATCTGTTGGAAAAAAATCCGTTGCTTGTGCTATTAATATCGAATCGCACGCCTGCCGGTGCTATTACTCTTACTAAAGTGCATTACGTTACACTTTATAAAGAATAGAAGTAATGTAGCAAGCTTTACTGATGCCGAGAGCGAAATTTTGTATCCAAGGAGCTGAATGTTTATTAGGTCACTTGGACTCAGACTAGGCCAGAAACAGCAAATAATTCAAGCTCAGGTTCAGCACGATTGAACAGATGACTATAATTCCAGAAGTTATATGTGGGGTGTGGCTAAAATATTTACTTCCGGTCACTCTAAAGGGGGGTTCGACCGAACCCCTCGAACCCCCCCTGGCTACGGGTATGGTTGAGTATAGCACAAATCACCATTGCTACGAACTCCGGGTGGTGCACCAAAATGGCCGCTAGTGGGTGTGGCTACAATTTGCTCCGCCTTTTGCAAAGGGTCTATAGAAGCCCTGCCCTGAAGGCGGGGGCACTACTCCCTGAAGGACCTAAGAGAATTAAAGTCCCTCTGTCACAATACAAAAACACACTCGCGCAAAAGAATCTTGCGTTGACATTGAACTTGATCCATGCTCTGTAGGGTTTCGGACAGAATACAGCTATGTATTGTTGTCGTTATTGTCATCATCATCATTTTATTCAGTGTTGTTTTGGTTTAGAGATTCCAGACTTTCTTAGTTTTAGTTATTCATAATATACTAAAAACATATCTTGAATGCTTAGTTTAGTTTTTTCCCAAAGTCTCCTAGAAGATTTAGTTAGTTTCTAGTTTTTCTTCAATATCATATAGTAGTTATGCATCAATTGACTTAGTTTTGGTTAATTTGTGTTGTCTCCCTAATTCTTCGATTAATGAGTCTCCTATATTTCTATGATATTGTAAGTACTATAAACAAAGTATGATATTTTTTATATAGCTAGTTTAGAGAATATTACTTGATGACAATTCACCTTCATTTAATAATGCCATAATTCAAGGTGAATTATTCACAATAAAAATTGCTTAGTTTTAGTTTTTATCATCCACTCTACTGGTAGTTTTAGTTATTATTGAATTTACTGTCATCTAAAATATTAAGTTTTAGTTTTTTTTTGTTCTCTACAGCTTAGTTTTAGTTATTCTTACCAAAAGTAAAATATCCCAAGACTAAGGTTTTAGTTAACTAAAACAACGCTATATTTATTATTGTTATTGTTATCATCATCAATTATTGTTGTTATTGTTGTCATCATCATTATTAATTATTATTATTGTTATATATTATTATTATTATTATTATTATTATTATTATTATTATTATATTGCTGTTGTTGTTATTGTTGTTATTATTTATCACAAATAATAGGTATTTATTTCCTTATTTCCAGGTTTAGTCCAGAATAATAGAAGAACCATTGCAAATGAGCACAATAGGAAACAGTTAAGGTCAGGATACAATAAGAAAAGTTGTCACAGTTTTGCTGTTTTTGTGTGCTTGTTAATTTTTGAAACTAACAAGCAAATTCTTTGCTACTACAGTCAATAAATTCATAACTAAATTTTGAACCTAATGTTGTGACGACACAATGTCAACATCAAAAAGTCAGAATATGAATTCATAGGCAGTATAAATAGAGAATACTGCCGTGTAGGTTAGTATAAAAAGCAGGAAGTTGGAGAGGCTCTGATACAACACATGCCTACATTCCTTGCTTGATGAATTCATCCGAGATATAGGCTCTTGGCATGTTAACTATATCCACACTAGACTAGACTAAAAATATCAACAGTCAGCATAGCACTATCTGCATACAGTCCTGTACTTACATTCATTTTCAGTCCACCAGACTGTTTGTCTCTGCAGGTGAAGCAGTGAGGGATCTTTAATGGAATGTGATGTGGTATGCTTTGTTGTGTGTTCCTCTACTTGTGGGCAGGCTTGTCATTCATTTAGATGCCTGGTTGCTGGGAGTTCAAGAATTGCTGCACTTTATTAAGTAGTAATCAGGCCCCATTGGGTGATACATGATAATTGAGATGAAGGCTTTAAGCAAGTGTTAAAAGAGTGTAAAACATTTTGCTCACTGGTTGTGAGAAAGTCCCTAGTGTTAATGACTGATCTGTGGTCCACTGCAGGCCCTAATGATGAGAGGGAATCTTTCCAGGATGATTGTCTATAGTAAAAAGTAAGTACTTGCACTCCAACAATTGTACTTGTTCTTTATTGTGGAGCCATTACAGGTGGATTGCGGTGAGGGGTGTAGCAGCCAGACCACTATTTCTTTACAACCAATACTAGTGCCTACTGTAGTAATAGCTACACACAGGATTAGAATGTTTGGTAGCTTAAGAAAAAACGACAACAACTCATGACTGATAACTGTATCATTCATTAGTATTAATTATTAATATTTTTGCAAGCATTTTTTTTGTGTGTTTTTATGTTGCACTTAAATTCTGCCCAGCTAATATCTAAAAAGCAGCTTGCTCAACCACTGCACTAGATTTCTCTAAAGCCAGCAATGGCCCTTCTGATACCAACCTGAAGCTTTATCTGATGATAAAAAAGAGGGAGGGAAAAACAGAGGTGAAAGTGCATTGTAGGTAGTCTGAACCATACCTGTCCAGAATGTGCATTTCAAATGATGCTTTTCATGATGTTTGTGCCCACACTATCATTATCATGTGTGGCTGATTTTTTCATTGGTTGAGGAAGTCTTGTGACTATGAATAGGATATATAGCTGGACTCCTTTGGTCAGTTCCTCTGAGCTTATTACATAGTTTTATGTAGCTAGTATAGTTATGCTTATGATCTTGTTGGTACATGAAAGCTTGAAATAAAATAAAACTATTGAAATAGCCCATGAAGTTTACACCCACTGTGGACCTGACTTCAAAAGACTAGCATGGAGTACTTGTAATGGCCAACAATATGCAGTAATTCATTTTCCTTTTAAGTATAGAGAGTAAGAAGAATGACTTGCATGCAATCAGGAGATGCTTATCTTTTGATTGTTGGTCAAGAGGGCTGTTCAGTGTGTTACTACCAGCAACATGGTGATGACACTAACTTCTGTCTTTCTCTGCTATCATGCAAAGCTCGAGTCTCATGCTGAGCCTAAGAAGAACTCTATAAAGCTTCGCATCTGGAATATCAAGGCCACCAAAGAAAGGCTTGGTCAAGACATTTATGGCAACATCCTCTTCATACATTATTTCTTGATCATTTCAAAATGGGATTAAACCAAGCAGTATGCTCCATGAACCAGCAAAGGCCTTGTTATGCAATGTGATGATACAGCAGAAAAAGCAATAGCAACAGTGTACGATGGAAAGGTCATGGACACATTGGATTCCCTCCAACATAATTAATTCTGTAAAAGGTTGGTGGCTTCTGAAATATCTCATGTAAAACCACAGTCCGTGCCACCAGCTCGGTAGCAGCAAAGGATCACGGCCTTCATGTGTACCTTCAAGTTAAGGAATGGAAATAATCTGCTGGTGGACTTCATCCAGCTGACTGGGGGATAGCAGAAGTGTGAAAAAGGTGTTTGTGCTACTTTAATGCTTCTCAACACTTGCTGCGGATGTGATTGGATGTAATACTTGAGATACTCGTGCAAGAAGTGCGACATCGAATGCATTTCTGTTTGTGGCAACAGCAAGGAAACTGGTTGCATAAACAAGTCTCATTGGTTTAAAATGTAGCTAGGCAACAGAGCTAGCCAGGTGTTGTTCTTTGACAAGATTTTAGGTCATAAATTTTCGGCTCTGTGGCATTCTTAAAAAATCAAAGGACCTGGCAGCTTAAATACTGCCTTGAGACAGGCAAAGGATGATTGTGTGTGTGTGTGTGTGTGTGTGACTATTCTCAGGGTAATAATAGGATGTTGCAACAACCATGCTTGTCATGACAACTAAAACACGTTAACATGAATACATAGTGACACAGGCTTTCCTTTCATTCATGTTAACGTGTTTTAGTTGTCATGACAAGCATGGTTGTTGCAACATCCTATCATCACCCTGAGCATAGTCACTCACACACACACACACAATCATCCTTTGCTTGTCTCAAGGCAGCATCTGCCAGGTCTTTTGATTTTTATAGTCACTAGAAGGCCCACAGAGCCGAAAATTTATGACCTAAAATCTTGTCAAAGAACAATACCTGGCTAACTCTGTAGCCTAGCTACATTTTAAAACATGATGACACTGAAGATGAAGAAACGTGATAGTCAAGTGAATTATATTATCATCAGATAATTGAAAATAATGTAACTCATTCACTAATTTTGGTATCAAAATGTTGGCTTATTTAAGATCTATCTGATGGTATTTTATTTTTTATATAAGAGGTACCAAAACTAAGAAATGACCAAAAATACCAAAACCACCTTGCTGTTATAGAGAACATAATAAAGAAACATAATCAGTTGAGTTTGATTTGTTGCAATTTGTTCAAGGTTTGACTCAATATATTTAGTTATATATATAGTTGAGTTTGATTTGTTGCAATTTGTTCAAGGTTTGACTCAATATATTTGACAAAATGATGGTACTAAACTGCAAAATTAGATTAATTTTCTTTTTTTCACTACAAGTCATAACAGTTCAGGCTTTGTTTTATTATTGTTATTGTTATCATCAATTATTATTTTTATTGTTGTCATCATCATTATTAATTATTATCATTATAATATTATTAATACATTATTATTATTATTATTATTATTATTATTATATTGCTGTTGTTGTTATTGTTGTTATTTATCACAAATTGTAGGTATTTATTCTCTTTATCGCTATATATCTCCAGGTTTAGTCCAGAATAAGAGAAGAACCATTGCAAATGAGCACAATAGGAAACAGTTAAGGTCAGGATACAATAAGAAAAGTTGTCACAGTTTTGCTGTTTTTGTGTGCTTGTTAATTTTTGAAACTAACAAGCACATTCTCTGCTACTACAGTCAATAAGTTCATAACTAAATTTTGAACCAAATGTTTTGACTCCTGCCAATAGACAGTATAAATAGAGAATACTGCCGTGTAAGTTAGTACAAAGAGCTGGAAGTTGGAGAGGCTCTGATACAACACATGAATTCATCCGAGATATAGGCTCTTGGCATGTTAACTATATCCGCAATAGACTAGACTAAAGATATCAACAAGTAATAGCTACACACAGGATTAGAATGTTTGGTAGCTTAAGAAAAAAAAAACAACTCATGACTGATAACTGTACCATTCATTAGTTTTTAACTAATATTATTAATATTCTTGCAAGTATTTTTTTTGTGTGCGCTTTTATGTTGCACTTAAATTCTGCCCAGCTAATAGCTAAAAAGCAGCTCTCTGATGATGATGACACTGACAATGATGACACTCAAGATGAAGAAACGTGATAGTCAAGTGTATTATTATCCTCACAGATAATTGAAAAGTAATGTAACTCATTCATATTTTTTGTTTCTGTGTACTAATTTTAGTATCAAAATGTTGGCCTGTTAAAGCGCTATCTGATGCTATTTTATTTTTGATACAAGAGGTGCCAAAACAAAGATATGACCAAGCATTAAGTGGTTTACACCCGTGTTGTTTTGGTTTAGCAATTCCAGACTTTCTTAGTTTTAGTTATTCATACTAAAAAAATACCTTGAATGCTTAGTTTTAGTTTTTTCCCCAAATTCTCCCTGAAGATTTAGTTAGTTTTTAGTTTTTCTTCATTACCATGTAGAAGATTTAGTTAGTTATACTATCAATTGTCTTAGTTTTAGTTAATTTATGTTGCCTCTCAAATTCTGCCATAATGAGACTCCTTAAAGAAAGTTGTTCATGTAGTTTTTCCGAAGAACTTAAAAAATGGCATATTTCTGTGAAAACTTGGGTATTATTAATAAAGTTTTAGAGAATAATTACTTGATAGGAATTTATATTTTCATTTAATAGTGACGTAATTCAAAGTGAATTGTTTACGATAAAATTGCTTAGTTTTTGTTTTTGTCATCCACTCCACTTGTAGTTTTAGTTATTATTGAATTTACTGTCTTCTAAAATAATTAGTTTTAGTTTTTTCATATTCTCTACAGCTTAGTTTTAGTTATTCTTACCAAAAGTAAAATACCCCATAACTAAGGGGTTTTGGTTTTAGTTTAGTTAACTAAAACAACACTAGTTTACACACTTTACTGATTTTCACCATGTTCCCCCGGGAGGATTCCTTAAGACTTTTTTGCTGTTATCGAGAACATAATAAGGAAACATAATCAGTTGAGTTGCTTTTGTTGTAATTTGTTCAAAGTTGACTCAATATTTTTGACAAAATGATTGTAAAATGCTAAATTAGATTAATTTTCTTTCTTCACTGAAGTGCCACTGGACAAAATTCCCGTAATGTGGATTGCACAAGTATGAAGGTTGTCTAATTAAAACGATCAGGTTCTAACTCTCAAGCAGAAATTCATACAGCCCTTTTAGGATGACGACAGAAGTCCAGGCTCTTCATGTAACATCTTACAGTAAAAAATTGCATTCAAAGTATGTTGGAAATTAATAACTTCCTGATGAAAGTTATATTTTACACAAATTGGTATCAATGAGAAGCAAAAACTAAAGTAATTAAATAGACTATGGCATTTTTGTTAAGTTCAAGCTTTATTTCTCCTGTTTAGCTATAGAACATGCAAAGGGGATGAATTTTTTAGATTTTGAAAGGTTTCAACTGATTAGTAAATATTGTTTTTCGGCCCTCTGGGTTACTCGTGTCTAATAAATACATTTGGACTCCAAAGATAGTATTGATCAATTTTGCTGAAAAAAAGTTTTCTCTCGCAGTTTTCTCTCGCAATTTTCTCCTTTACAGAATTTGGTCACTTAATGTTCTTCATAGTGCTAGAGCCAAGAAGAACCGCTGAGTCAATGGCAGTGTTCCAGCTGGTAAAGGGTGGCAAAGGGTCCAGCTATGCGACAAGATTATGTAATGGTAAGATATTAACTTTTGTGGGTTAGGTAATTTGACTTGATTTAAAAAAACAAAACAAAAAATTTCCACTCAATGAGGTACAGCTTACTGCACCTTGTACTATAATCCACCTTGATGAATGCATTTTTTGCCAAGAACTGAGTATCTCTCTAGTGATGAAAGTAGCAGGTACTGAATTGTTTCACTTACCAAACAAGCAAGGGGTTTATGAGCTATGACATCATTCAGGCAAGATTCCTCCCAATAACAGTACAGAGCAAAGTGTCAAAATACCACACCTAGTCATCTTTCAGAGAAATATGGCAAGGAGTCTTTCAGAGGAATATGGCAAAGTATGTTTGCAAACTCAACCAGAGCAATCAGAGCCACCTGAGGAGGCTCAGAATCCCATAAATGACTAACAGCAGCAGTGTGTGTGAAGTAAATGATGTTTTTGCAACCCATATGTCATTTTTACCATGTGGGTTATTCAAAATATACTCCTTGACATTATAGTGAAACTTAATCCCACATAACGAGACAGAGACTCTGAAAATAAAACATACACAGCTGATGTAATGATGTCACGTTTGACACACTTTTCACAACAAATGTTGTGGGATTGAAAATGTTTTGTGTGGGAAACCATTTCAATATGATCTGTGGGCAACCATTAATTTTCATTATGATCTGTGGGCATAAGAGATTTCCTATCAACACAAAACACTGGCTGCATTTCTTAAACAGAATTCAAGTTTCCAATCATGAGCACAAAGCAGCACTGGTAATCTTTATACAGCCTATGTGTGTTTGGCTCACATTTGTGCATGCAGTCTTCGTAAGTAAGGGACTGTTACATTAAACAAAAGTCGCTTATCACTTTTCCTATCAAGTCACATATATACTATCCTATCTACCAAATATTGATTGTTAATAGTACATTTTCAACTAATATATAAATATAAATTATTACAAAAGTGCATTTCAAAATGTCATTGACACAATAAAAATATATAAATAGCTACTGACTGAATAAAGTTATAGTCTTTCTATTCCATTCCTTTATTTGAATGTTTCGTTTTGGCGCTCTTGTCCACGACAGCATACATTTCAGATATATCTTGGCTACAATTATTTGTAGCCTTCTTATCAACTACAGCATACATTTCAGATATGTTCGGAGTATCAAGTGACTCGATTGACCCTTTTCCATTTGTTTTAGCAGTTTTATCCACTACAGCGTACATTTCAGAAACATCTGGACAATTATGGGATTCCATCGAATTTTTTGCATCAGTTAAATCCACTACAGCGTACATTTCAGATACATTGGGAGTATTAAGGGATTCCATCGATTTTTTTGCATCAGTTTTATCAACTGCAGTATACATTTCAGATATATTTAGACTGCTGGAATCACCATAAGATTTATTGGTGCCTTTTTTTTGCTGTTTTATCCACTACTGCATACATTTCAGCTATGTTTGGACTATTCAGTGACTCAATTGACCCCTCTCCATTATTTTTAGCAGTTTTATTTACTAGTGCATACATTTCAGATAAATTAGGACCATCAGGTGCTTCATACATGTTATTTGCTTTCTGCTGTTCGTTTTGATTTCCTACAGTAGGTGCACTAGGAGCATCAGGAGCTTCATATATTCCAGCTGAATCCATTTTTGCAATTTCATCTACTGCAGCATACATATCTGATATATAGCGACCTTCACTTGTTCCATCTTCTGAGTTCTTCTTCACACTTTTGTCAAGTACAGAATACATTTCAGATGAATTGGAATTACCCTGTATTCCATTGGTGGCCACTGGTTTCTTCTTTGGGCTTCTATGTAGTGCATCATAAGTATGGCAAGAAGTGTTGTTGGGTAACCTTTCATTACTTTCTTCTGAATGTTTGTTTGATCTGGACCAATCAGATTGATGTTGAGACTTTGATTGTAATAACCTTATACAAAGGCTTCGGCGGAATAGCACCATTAATATGACCAACAGTATAATCATAAGTATGACTATTATGATGATTACACTAGCAATGATAGCTGTTGTAGCACTTTCTTGTGTTGATGGCATCCTAGTTGTTGTTTCAGATTGCAGAGAAGAGTTATAACTGATAACTACTTGCATTGTAGTTGTTTCATCATTTCCTGATGAGAAGGTGTCTGTTGGCATGGTAGTAGCAGTAGAAGTAGGTAGAGTGGAATCTGTCACAGAATTAAGAGAACATTTTAATCTATGCAAGGTTACTAGCAGAATGATGAGAAAATACAGTTGTATTTTTTATTTATTGGGGGAATGAAAACCCTTCTTAGAATGGGATAGAACTGAAATTTCACTGTCAGTGGTATCATAATACCATGAAGCCCCAATGATTTGTATATCTGACTTACAGAATGACATATAAACTCGTTATACCTAAATTAAATTCATTATTTTAGGATATCCTCATAATTTTGGTCTATAAATTTTACAATTATTCGTCTTATTGTACTTAGTTAGCTTACCTTTTAAAGTTATGTATATGCTAGCAGTACTGACACCGTTATCTCTGTCGGAAACTTCACATCTATATAGTCCCAGTGGTCCAGTTGGACTGCCTATTTTAACCAATCTGACTTCTTTTGTAAATCCAATTCGAACAAATGTATCGTTGATATTATTATTCTGATTTGAAATGACTTGAGAATTATTCGGATAGAACCAGTCACCAATAGGACCATTACCATTGTTGTCAATACTTCTACAGCATGCAGTGTTGATATTATCAGTATTACATATCAGAGCAGCTCCCTGATCACTACGATCAACCACAAGGTAAAATACAAGCCATGAGCTGGTGGACCTAGTGAATATATAAAGTACATAATATTAACCATGCTTTAGTATGTCCATAAATGAGTTTATCTATTGTGTGCCATAAAGTATAACATTATCAAAATGGGATATAAACATACTTTTTAAATTAATTTAGGGTACTGCAGAAATGAACTTGATTTCAGTGTTGCAGAAATATACGTAAATTTGTAAGATAGAGTGGTTTTAAGAGGTTCATATTTATACTTGCAGCACAGTTATACCTAGCATTCACAACAACAAAGAAAATGGCTAGCTTATTATCTTAAAATGTCAGGGCAGAGAAACTAGTATGACAACTACCAGCCATAGCCCCACCAATATTTTGTCGAGTGGGTGTGGCAATATTCTTGTCGACAATATCAATTCATTCATATTTTCTATTTATTTTATATTTTAATATAATTCAAAAGCATAAAATGTGAATGCCTTATTTTGGTACGTCTTTTGTAGGTGTGATCACAAATTCCTGACTGATGCTAAAAGTTTCCTCCTCCTCTGATTGGTACATTGAATTATCTATCTACCCTGTGATGGGCCGGAGTACATGGTCAGGCGATGGACTGACTACTTTTTTTAGATGACTTTTAATATTCATAGGGGGAAAAAACTGACTTTTTAAACATGTTTTAAACACTTCCATTGCAATGATAGTTATTTGTCATTGTGGTCACTTGCATTGTGATTCATTATAATAATGAGTAAAGCACTGTCTACTTAGAAGTGGCACATTTAATTACATATCTTTGTTTACTGGCCACACCCATGACCACACCTTTTCCTGGCCTGACCACTAAAATAAAAGCTTCTTTAGGCCCTGATATTTAAAATTGGAGAGCTCTGCATGTAATATAAATTGGATAGAAGCTCATTATAACTTATATTGTATTGAAGACAAAATGACTTTAAAAAGTATTATTATTAAAACGTCTATGATAATTTGTAATTTAGAACCAATTATTTTACCCTATGACTTTTTATCCCGTTTTTTTGTCTTAACATTGTGTCAATTTTAAAATTTGCTTGGGTTCTAACACTAGTCTCGCGTAGCCAGACCCTTTACCTACTGCTACGTTGGGAAAAGCTCTGGTGGCATTAGTACATAGTTCCACTTCAAATTAGTCCTTCACCGGTTGCTCCACGGTTCCCTTATGTAAATGTAAAAATACTGCACACGAAAACTTCAATGCCTAGCTAAGTGCCATAACTGCCTTATGGTATGCTATAAGGTACAACATCTTATTCTCCTAACTTATAACAGTGGTATAGCTACTAACTGTCACAAAATCGCCTGTTTTTTTGTCAATATCAAAGAGCATAGCTTTCTTATATCTCCTATTTTACGTGCCCTAAAATTACTCGTCCTGCAGCACTTTCATGAATCCTAGTGTTTGTCTTATTTGCAGCAAGTTCCACTGCCCCATTCCTCTAGTACGTAGATTGGGATCACGAAAAAGAGCTGATTGAGTGGCTGCGGTAACCCTAAATTACTGACAACCACGACCAGAACCGCAACTTCCCCCTGAGATTTGAAGGTTACTGAACTAGTACTATGTACTAATGCCACCAGACCATTTCCTAGCGTAGCGGTAGGTAAAGGGTCTGGTTACGTGAGATTATCCTAACACCTCAGGCAATCTCCGGTGTGGTCACTTATCTAATAGTCCATCATTTTAACTGATAAAGGCACCTTTTAAATTGTTGATTATCATGTGTTTATCACAATCAATATGTCACAAACAACTAAGTCCATATATGTATTTCACTACAGTTAGAATTTGTACACCCACTTGTATTGTCTCGATTCACTACCTTCATTCACCAATTAGCTACTATTGGAACTAATTAATTCATCCTATAATTATATCTAATAAAGAATGAGTAAACAACACTGAAAATTGAAATGGTAAACAGAAAAGAAACAGGAGACGAAGTGAAAGGCGTATAAAAGTAATGATGACTATGTAAGAAGTAGCTAATGCATACAATCACTCACATGATTTCTGATTGTAATGTAATATTCTTGCTATCCTTTACATTCCTTGACTACTCATTCTCACATTCCATAATAGGGCTATCCCATTGAGATTTCTTCCATTTAAGTTCAACCACACAGTGCCTATGAATGGGCAATGATGAAGCTAACACAGGAAAGGCAGCGCCTGAAAAGCACTAAGATATAAGCTTATTTCTACTGATATTAAAGTGCATATTTGTTGATCTATCTACTCCTAATACCGCGAGACTGTAAGCTCTGTAAGTAACTCTAAACAAAGGCACACAATATGTATCACCAGATACACGCGGTGGTCCTACGGTTTAGCTATTTACCTCGGGCGAAGACAGCAGTATATACCAACGAGAATACTATCAACGGCACCATTGTTGTCCGAGCAGATGCAAAACGCAAAAAACCGTTTAACTCCCCGGCTGCCTAGTTCTGCGACACCAACGTCTCCTCGGAAGGTCAGATTCCAGAGTGAGGCACCCCGGAAATTGTTGGGGTTTTATTTACTGAGTGTGCGTTTGAACCCGCCGCCCATTGCTCACACTTGCGCTCGCGTCCAGCAATGCTAGGTGTACTATTATATGAGCAAATAATGTGTGCCTGCTCTCGTCAGTTAGCCATTATTATTGTCTTGTTGCTCTACAATATACAGTGTAGTATATATTATAATATTTATACATATATTTATATATGTTTATATATTTATAACTATATTATTTTAATAGTAGATATGACATTTCTGAGCAGCTCTATTGGTTATGATTCATCACATCATCAGAACCTATATATTATCTCTAAAAAAATTAATTGCACTAAGTGCCACTAAAACAATTACAATATAAATGATTCACCATGACAAGTATTGATTACAATTTGTCTTTATTATAATTGGTATCTCCATGGTGATAATATTAATTGAAATATAATTATATTATAATTAAATTTCAATTAAGGAGATTAATATTATAGTATCTACTATCCAATTGTTACTGGTAGCAACTCTAAATTTTATGACAACCCATTTTCATATACTTATATTTATACTATCCAATTAACGTTTCTTCCATTTAAGTCCAAAACCACAACAGATGGGTTTGGCTGTGAAGGAATTAACACTATTTGGAGGAAGTCAAAACAAAAAGCTTGCCACAACCAATGTCTGTGCTGTCCAAATTGTCTGGGCATCAGCTGGATTATTTACTTGGACATGATGGATATTTTGCTGAGACTAGATAAATTAGCTGGGACATTGCTGAACATCTTGTAGGGACATAAATATTTTGTTACGATGTCATGGAAATTTTCTATATAAGACATGGTGGATATTTAATTTAGTGATGATGCTAAAGTTAAATGCTTTGTTTTAGTAAGTGCTGGAAACTGTATATGTAACAACCACATTTGGAGCAAGCAAGACCTACACATGCCTCCACAAATTACCACATATAGTTATCAATTGAACCTTGACAATCTTCAATTGATATGGGTTAACTTGTATTATCCAGCATTTTAAATTAATTATTCAGCATGTCCCTGCAAAATATTCTGCAAATTTCAAAAAATATGAAGTGTTGGAGCGAGCGAGCAAGATCAGCATGATGGAGAACAAGCAAGCAAGGGACAAACATAGGCCAGATGGCACCATGAGGACAAACATGCATTCACACTTCATTCACACACACACATTATTTCATGTAAGCACCCCCCTTAGACACCCCCCCCCTCCCCCTTGGACTCAGCTACAGTATAATAGTGGACTGACCCAGCTCAGTTCAGTTGTGGTTGTTGTTCAGTTGTTGTTACTGCAGTTGTGGTTTGAGTTCCTCTTCTACTATAATTCTTCTAGCCACTAGCCTGAAACACTCTAGAAAAGCTAGTTTATTAGTCCTAAAATTGCAGAATTTCAGTACATCATCAGCAGCATGCATCATTATAATAATTATCTCCATGCATTTAGAAACGTAAGTGATGATAGGGGACATTATTCACATAAACTAGTGCTTACGCTGAGCTAACAACACCTGTTTTCAAAATAAAATTAGCCCAAAATTAAAAAAGGAGCACAATAAAATGTCTTAAATCAATGGTTTATTGTCACAAATCTCACAAAAACTGAGCATGACGGACAGGCAGACTGACCAACAGACAGACTGACAGAGAGGCAAACTCACAAACATACAGGATGACTACTATAGGGAGACACTGCCAAGTAAGCCACAAGAGGATCACTCACATAAACAAACTGTACTGAATATTCTCTCTACGTTACCTTTAACATACATTTTGTTTATTTCCTTTACCACACCTCACCTAATCATTTTTTTGCATTATATCATTTCTGTGTACGTGTCTGGTTTTGTGTTCATTGACTATAAGGTGGCGAAGGCCCAGATCTTGTTATCATATGGGTATGGGCGGCAGAACAATTTGGTTCACTTTGCCCCATTAGCTCCTCAATCTAATTAGCTAATCTCATGGTATACAGACATTTCATTTAGACTTGCAGATAGTGCTGTTAATCATCCAGCAGCTAAAGCTATGGACCATAGTGTGATTACTTCTGTGTGTGAAATGATAGTGAGTCCATTATTAGTGTCAGGTTTGCCATTTGAGGTCATGGACAAAATTTTAACTACAACGAATAACATCCCCAATGATGTTACAGATGCATCTGAAAGTCACTGATTAGCCTCATGTACTACGAAGGTTCAATTGTTTTCGGTACAATACTTTAAGAGATCCGAAAAGCTAAATTACAGGCACTCTAACTCTGACCACAAACAATTCGCTAAACATGAGCTGAGATCTCCTAATGAGCAATCAGTAGACAAAGATGAAACTAATTTGGACAAACAGGATGCAAGCACTGACAAAACAGGACCTTCACTCCTACTTGCTACAACTGTGGTAAACAGTGGCATAAATCCCCAGAGAAGAGGAGAGATTGGCCATCCAGACGAGAAATGTGGAGAGACGTTACTGAACACTCAATGCCACGTACAATACATACGATTATGGACCACATGTTGACATGGCTGAATCAAATTGATTTATATATTATTTCACCTCGATGGGTATTTCCCCATGGGAATTTGTCAATGGTAAACGATGCCACACCTGTTAGACACTTTAAATGAGTAATAGCAGGAGTCCCACAGTCCATCACTGAATGTATCTGATTATTTGGCTTTACACCAAGAAAGATTGAATATTTCACGGGATGTGGTTAGTGAGAATGTACATCAGGCCAAGGTCAGAGAAAGGGCTAATGAAGAAACCAAATCTTTGAGACAGTTTTGGGTTGGCGAGTCAGTGTGGTTATAACAACCTGGCCTGAATACTAAGTTGAGTTAGACATGGTTAGGTCCCTTCACGTTGACAAATCTTCACAGTAAGGTATTATATGAAACAGCTGTGATCAGGAAGAGAAGAAAAAGGAGAGAATTGTTCACGTTAACAACTTGAAACCACATATTTATGATGAAGAGTCAGATGAATTCGCTATGGTACAGAGAGTGGTCGTTGTATCTGAAGAGATTGAGGAGGAGAAGAGTCAGTCTAGCCCTGTGTTAACTGCTGAACAGCAGCAGTCCTTGGATGCAGTTATGGGTAATTTAGCTCATGTTTTTCTACACCCAGTCCCAGTGGTGAAGAAGGACGGGTCTATCAGAATCTGTGTGGACTACAGGCGGCTTAACTTTGTGACTATGCAGGAGCCATTTCATATGCCCCTGATTGACGAGGTCTTGGTTAAATTAGGTAATGTTTAGTTTTTTGCAGATCTAGATCTGACAAAAAGATTCCATCAGATACCAGTTGCTCAAGATTGAGTTTCTTGGGTTCAGTGTTGGGAGGCATGACATTAGCATACCTGAGGTTCTTGTGGTCAAGATGAAACAGTTTAAGAAACAAAAAAGTGTGAAACAACTTTATTGTATCTCTAATTTATGTTTTCATACCAAATCATTGACAACAAACTTAAAGAAGGGTCACTCGAACATTGTACAGTGGACGACTGACATGATTCATGATTTTGATACTACTATTACCCTAATTTGTTTTTTAAGGAGGCCCTGCGCATCCTTCCTTTATTCTTTTGTCCCTTTGTTTTGTGAAGAGGCCCGGTGCTGCTTTTCTTTATAAGTACTGTATCATTCAGTTATTGTTCCTGTCAGATTGAGATTCAGACCGTTATTATCTTGTCGCTATTATAATTATGTCAAACAGCTTAATCGCTAGTGTTTGTGTTAGCTAGTGTAGCTCTACTGTGTACAACTACTCATGCCAACAGGAATTGGAGTGCCTGGCTGTGGTTGACATTATCAAACATTTTGAAGTTTACCTGTATGGATGGCATTTTCATGTGTACACTTGATAATGTTGCACTTAAAGACCTAAGTACCTCAGACTGCCTTAACAAACGTTTATGGCATTGGTGTTTGTACTTACTGAACTTTACTTTCTGTGTGCATTACAGGAGTGGATGGGACAATGTGGTTGTGGATTCCTTCTCTTGTCAGGGATGGACTGATGGAGGTGATGCTGGTGAGGGAGAGAATGACAGTGAGTCCCAAGTATCTCAGACATCTATGAACGACAGGAAATCCATACAAGCTTATGAGGAATCTCTTTTCTCAAGATGCCACCTTCCGAGTTGACGGGGTGGGGTGATGTGGGAGACCCTGCCACACAAGCCACAAGAGGATCCCACATACAGATACTGTACTGGATATTCTCTCTATGCCACCCTTTACTGTATAATTTTGTACTTCCTTTACCACACCTTACCTAATCATTTTTGTTTTGTATCATTTCTGTGTACATGCCTGGTTTTGTATGCATTTGGCTTGGAGCATGAGCACAGCAGATTCTCTGATTGTCATGATTCTGAAAATGAGTGAAATCCTGTGAAGAAGGCACCAGCGTGAAACCTGGGTCCCCGTGACGGAGTATATACCTGGTAGCATTAAACCCCACACATTCACGCTGAGGGTTATTTTGGTGTGTAAAGCATGCCTTTCACTAAATGAGTCTCAATTTAACATGAATCAGGGTGTAATATGATGAGATATTTCACTTGCTGGCTACTTCATTTTCATGAGCCGAGGCGAGTAAAAATAAAGCCTTGAAAGCCAAATATACAAGTATTATAAATGATTTATTCTATCTTCACTGCAGTAGTTTGTACTAGGATTAGCAATTCTGCTATTCCATGCCACCAGATGATATTTTAGGGGTGAAGGGGTGGGAAACTCTGTAAGTTGGGGGTTGCTGTACTCATTAGGATATTAGAGGACAACGATGTATGAAGCTTTCTTTCTCGAGCAGTTACTCCATCCCTGTATAACTGGCATGGAGAATTATTTATTTGAGTATGAAGTATTGCATGTTGAATGTCACCGGACATTGTTGTTCAATTATCACTTCTTTTTTTTTACTCACTAATAATTCTTGTTGTATGTGAAAAGTAGCAGTTGCATCAGCTACTAATATGCTAGTTTAGATGCATCACTTTCATTTTAGGTAGCCTCTACAAAGCTTGGCTCATTAGAGACTAAAAGAAAACTTAGTGCAGCATTCTTCTCTGACTAATTGTGTTTCTTCTGATTAGAAAGTAAACGACTCCAAACTAAATACATAGTTTGTATCTGCATTTGGTCACACTTTACCAAGTCAAAACACTAGTTACAGTGAATATGGAAGCA
>WLWI01001974.1_pt1 | contig 17753 bp, 18 predicted proteins | sample 6701501 | NCBI WGS metagenome assembly WLWI01 (sample SAMN12718690, study PRJNA515312) | sponge metagenome | isolation source: marine sponge | host: Mycale hentscheli | place: New Zealand: South Island, Marlborough, Capsize Point | collected 2014-11-01
ATAGTTTCATTCTTTACAATATTTCTCATGATAGAAAGATGAAGAGTTTGAAGTTTTGAGAAATGCTGGCTTTGGAGCTGATTGGTAATTATTGTACCAGAAAGAGAGCTGGTCGTAGTAGAAGTCGTACCATCTGTTCACTTCCTATGCTTCATTTTCCAGCTCGATTTCCAACAGACCATAGGCACAAAAGGGGAAAGTGTGCTCTCTGCAGAGAAAACAAAAAAGAATGGACACACAATGGTTTTGTAAAGAATGTGATGTGTGGCTGTGTCACACTGGCACTAAGCATGATTGCTTTCTGTCTTGGCACCAAAGAAACTAACTATATCAATATCTATCCTGTCTTGAAACTTTCTTTCATTTTTATTTCAATGCAACCGTTTATGTTCTAATTAGCTACCACCAAAACAATTTTTTTATTATGTCAAACAGACTATTTTGTCCAATAAATATTCTTACCTTATGATAGTATAGTAGCTACTAACTTTTAGACAGTTCTGATGTTCTGTTCTCTCTAAATTTAGTTGCCTTTAATGTCCTCTACTGCCTGTGATCGTTGTTATGACAAAATCTTTCCATTCCCGACGCTGAAACTTAGAATAAATATAGCCTAGGGCTAATCTGTGTCTACAATAACATAGAATAGCCCTCTAGGAACTAGCGATCTGTACTTTGTTTTCCGCGATCTCACTTCACTCTGTCTCAACGCTCGTAGTTTTCAAGTAACTCCTTCTAGAAGGGTCGACCTCAACCGCGTGCAAAAAAAAATTCCGTTTTATGGCGGCCCCGCGCAGTAATTAATTCCGGAAGTAATCGGTTAAGGATGTTGATGATGCCGGCACCAAGATCTTGTATAAGCTAGATCAACACCTCTTCTGTAGATCCACTCAGAAGGTTAGTGAAATATGCCTCAGGAAAAGAGAGTTTGCTGATGATGTGGTCTTGATGGCTCAATCTAAGGAGGCTGCAGCTGCTGCATTGCGGGTCTACATGAAAGTGGCTAAGGAGTTCGGCTTAGCAGTAAGTGTTTCCAAGACCAAGTTCTTAATGGTCGGAGGCACAGCGACAGAAGAAGACAAGGCTCCCATTGTTGTGGATGACGGCCAAATTGAGTGGGTCAGTGAGTTCCCTTACCTGGGCTCTCTGATCGCTGGCAGTGGCAGAATTGATGTGGAGATCGAGATACGCTTGGTCAAAGCTTCCAAAGCCTTTGGAGCATTGCGGCGAGCTGTCTTCAAGGATGCACACTTGTCTATGACCACCAAGAGACATGTATACAGAGCTTGTGTACTCACTCTATTGCTGTACGGCTCTGAGTGCTGGGTTCCACTTAAGAGACATTTGAAGAAGTTAAACACATTCCATCACAAGTGCCTCAGAGCAGTGCTTGGCATTACCAACAGCCAACAGTGGGAGCAGAGAATATCGTCAGCACAAGTGCGGGAAAGGTGGGGAGATACTGAGACCTTGACAGCAAAGATAGCTAGCCGGCGCCTGGAATGGCTAGGCCATCTGGCAAGAATGCCTGATCATCGTCTACCCAAGATGTGTCTCTTCAGTTGGTTGCCCCAGACTCGCCCTAAAGGTGGACCCAGAAGGAGATGGAGGGATTTGGCTAAGACAGACCTTAAGACAGTGGGACTGAGTGATGGCTCCTGGTATGATAAGACCCTAGACATAAAGCAGTGGAGAGATATGTGGAAGAAGAAGTTAGTGGAGAGCCATCAGCCACAGCCAAGAGGTACACCAGTGTTGTGCTCTGGGTGTTGAAGGAGCTTCAGCAGAGAAGTGAATAAGGCAAGTCACAAGTGTAGGGTGGAGAGGGCAAAGCCAGTAAGTGAGCAAGTTGGTGCAGTTCAATGTAAGGATTGTGAGAGATGGTTTAGGAGAAAATGAGGGTTGGCTGTACATACTTGCAGGAGAGAGGAGGATGACGAGAGTGAAGAGCAGCTCATTAATACAGCAGCAGTTGATGTGATATGTAGTGTATGTGGACGTAACTTCGCACGGCCTAGAGACCTCAAATGACACAAGTGTTTACAAGAACGACAGAAACCAGTAAAGGACCAGCAAGGCGCTGTACAATGTGGAGTATGCCGGCGGTCTTGCTGTTCATCGACGCACCCATAATCCTCAGCCGAGTTGAGGCCCTACTCATACCCTCCATTGGAGGGACGCGTGACCCGTTGTGGGCAGTATTGAGACAAGAAAAGACAAGTATGAGTGTGTGTTATTTGGAGGGGACGTTCTAGAATCTTCGAGGCCCAACTGTACCATGCCAGAGGGAAGAGAAGTAATTAGTTAGCTAAGTAAGAGAGACATCAGTTTAAGATATTTTTTCTTATTTTTGGGAGCGATCATAGGTAGGGAGACACTCACTGGGGTAAGACTATTGACTGTCGAGGATTTTTTTGTTTATATGTATGTCTGTTAAGACGTGTGCAGGTCATTTTGTACTTTAACCTTTGCATTCAGTTACTTGCTCTGTGATCGCAATCTTTGGGTTTATCGATCTAAAATCATAATGATCTAGGGAAAGTTAACTGATTACCCCTGTTACAGACACAAGTTGACTTGCAAATTAATCAGACTTCACTTTCTATACAAATTGGAGTTTGTATAGATAATTCCGTTTGTTGGCCAGAGAATGAGTTGACTGGTAGACAGTTTCATTACTATGTTATTTTACTAGTGATGTGCTTCAGCTCAAATGTGGAACAAGCCATTGTGTTCAAGGAATTCAAAACATTATTATAAATATCAATATTGATAATTTCTTTCTCAGCCTTCATTGGTGTCTTCTCTCCCTTTCACAGGCTTCTTCAAACAATACACAATTAATAAATATTTGGTCGCCACTGGAATGAAATCCAGGAGGATCGTTTACTTAACTACAAGCTCTGCTGCTGAGATAGGACAACCAGCCACCAAACAAACACTAAAGAAGCCTGTATTTAAACTGTTAAGGAATACTGCTATGCTACAGTCTCGCTCTCAACAGATCAACCAAATCCTCATTTTTTTTAATGATTCTTTTTATCCGTGGACATTTTCTACTCTAATAATTTATCATTTCACAATATCTTTCTCAGCTTTCTTTTTTTCATTAGATTTATTCTCTCTCTTTCACAGGTTTTTTAAGCAATAAAAGATTAAGGCTAACAGTATCCTCCCTTTTAGAGTTTTATTAGTCTTTGGCTTATGAGTAGTGCAAGCATTAATAATAGAATTGTTATTTTTACGTGGATTCATTACACACTAACAATGTTTTCTTAACTAATAAAAATCACCATCAAAATGAGAAAGTGAGAAAGAAACCAGTAACATAATGTACAATAAACAACAGTTGTGTTCTCTAATTCTATTTAAAAAGTTTTAGTACTGTTCTTGAAGGTGTTTATATCACTACAGTTATATAAATTAAAGGCACCACTTCTAGTAGAAGATTGTTGGCAATGGTAACAGCACTCCATTCATGATATTTTCGTTGTGTTATGCTTATGTAATCAAAATCCTTCTGTACCCATCACAAGCTGTTCATCAATGTCAGATAAATGCAAACTTATTGCATGGCCTATTACATCTTCCAAATTTCATCTATGTGTAAAGGTTGACCAAAACTTGATTCAAAAGCTGAACTAGACTGGAGATTGACTGTAAAGAGCAAAGCTAGAGTATTGACTGTGAGGGGCTTGACTTGAAAGTTGATGGTGAAGACCTAGACTGGAGAGCTGACTGTGAGAAGCTAAATATCGTAAAAACAAAATCGTTTTGTAAACTTTATCTGACAAATTGAGCTGAAATGTGAAAATTAGGTAATGTAGATGGGTGGGCTGGAATGCTCTTTCAGGCTAAGTTCACTGAAAAGGTAGTGATATTGGTTCTCCCTACTCCAATTCCATCACTATCACCAGTTCACTTAAGTCGAGCGCACAACACATGAAAATACTCTATGGGCTATAGCTCCTTAGAATTGCTGCAAATACTGGAAACCTCTCCCTAATGTCCCTAACATCTTTGTCTAAGAGTGTCAACGTAGAACAAAGGAGAGAAATATATTTGGTAACTAAGGCTATATTTGCTACGTTCTAAATAAGGTAGACAACAAAATCTCGGGAACTACTGCCTGTCACCTCGGGCCACGAATATCGCCCACGCTACGCTACGGACGGTACAGCCCGCGGCCCTTTAGGTTCTGTGGGCGGTAGATTCCTAGTAGATTTCGTTGTCTATTATGTCGATAACGCGCAATTATTCAGCTGAGTGCGCTACTAAAGCCTCCCCAGCGTTGCTATGTGCCAGCCCTCTTAAACAGGTCTTTATATTCCCAATTCAGGCCAGTCTAAAACCTCGTTGACGCTCATTCGACCTTTAGCCAGCCATTTTTATTTTCTTGCTTGAGTTTGTGCTGTTTTCTATTCAGTTAATGTGCTCATAGTATTTTCCACTTATTTGACGTTGTTTCCCAGTTTATGTGCGCTAAATACTGTAATGCGTATCAAAATGGTCTCGGGATGGTGTTGGTGGCAAAATCTGACAGCCACCACTTTCCACCTGTCAAATGCGCTTTTATATGCGATTTCCACGTTTAAGCTGTAAGAAAATAAAAACTAAAATGTGACTGGAGGGTTCATTTTTATTTTCTGCGAAGTGGGTAGGAAATATTCATCCCAGATTAAGTAAACATCTCGTTTCGAATGAATGCAACAATATATAGTTCCGGTGAATCTGTAATATTAAGCTGTGGAGTCTGAGCGTAACGAGGACTGGAGTCTGAGCGTAACGAGGACGCTATTCGAGGTGTTCAATAGTTCCCCATTATTATTATTGTACCAGTGCTTCATCGCGCTCGTGCGTAAATTTGACTATTTAGAAGGAACGTGGAGTTCCTTCTAAATGTTTTGTATGCAGTTAAGAAAAGATATGGGGTCAAATAGGAACCTAGTTGCTATATTTTCTATAAAAAATAAGCTTTTAGTGCACATAGCTATGTGACTTAGGAAAATCTATTGCATTTTGACAGACAAAGAATTACAAGGATGCCTGGGACTTTAGATGCGGAAGGAAAACATTTAAAAGACAAGAAAAAAAGTATGATGCTGGAATAATGTCAAAAGTGTATTAAAAATTTAATACATGCATCTACAATTTGAAAATGACATTTATCTCTCATCCTTGTACTTTCACTCGCCTTTGGCTCATGAAAAAACTTACCACTAATTGTAAAATATTTCCTCATAATTAATGACTATTGTTACCCTTTGCTCATTACAACTGAATAGCAATAAAATTAATCTCATCATAATACCTCAAGTCTTGACAAATACTGCAGATAGAAGAGGATTTGATGTCCTTGCTGTTGTTCGAGTTTTGACCACCTTGTTCAGCAATTATATGATTGCAAAACGGTCTGTATCAATTACAATACAAATATAAATATTTGTTAAGTTGTTGTTCTATTATTGTAAAATCTTACTCCAGTGTTTTCATTGTGGACCTCAGATACTCTAATTCTTTGTTTCCAATAGCCAAGCATATGGCTATGTCGGAATTAATACAATAAGTAACTTTCTGGTTCACATTCGCTACGTAATCAGACATTTTTAGTCTATCCTACCTACGAACGACTGCAGTTCTAAAGAGACGCTATCAGGGTCACGTGACGTTGTGCGTCGTCCAGATAAAGTAAGGTAAGGTCGTAGAGGTCAATGGGTGAGTCATTCCACCTGTAGCAACGAAGTAAGCCCACAGTACACAGAAAAATAAAAATAAAGACACAACAAAAACAGTCAATTTGGGGTTACGCGCCTCAGTTTCCGGTGGCAGGGCACCATTAAGTTAACTAATGCATTAGAACTTAGAGTAGAATAAAACCCACGAAATACTACGAAGCAGGCACTTATAAATAGAACCGCTTGCAGCATTGGCTAAAAAAAAAGAGCTGCATCATGGCTCAAAGTGGTAAGTTAATGACTGGACGATGCCAGAGTTCATGACCACTCTGAGATGAGAAATGCACACATCACAAAACACAAAATGATGAAATAGTTACGAGAAGATTGCAGGCTGCATGACACACACCAATATATATATTCTTCCCGCTATGTGGTTGTAGAAGATATCACAGGTCTGCACAGCTACTATTCGGAGTTATTTCGAAGCGGCCGAAAAAGCTACCGCGCTCATTTTTTTCCAGAGGTAGCTTGAGGGCTTCTTCGCAACATTACAGAGCCATATTTCTAATATCTATATTCTTTTTTTGTAAACAGTAAAATTTCCATGCCGTTATACTCCTGTGTTTTTCTTAAAAACTCTCTGTAACTTTATTCTAAGGGGGGTATGTTGCTTGTGCTAAAATTAGGATTCAATTCAGTGATCCAGTTCCACGAAATATCAATTTTTATTTTCAAGTTGACAACTGATTGCAATTTTACCACGCCCCCCATAACGTTGAGTACGCGAACGCGCAATATATTTGGTAAGATAATCAATTGACTTGTGGCAGCTCTAAAAGTGAGAGCGGGGTAGTTCAGCACAAGATCTCGACTCGACTCGACTCGTAGGCATAGGGCTGAAGAATACAGCGGTAGCAATCCCGACCGAAAGAACTGAAGTGATGATGACGGAGTCTATACGCAGCTGAGCCTGCATACAAGGTTGGTCGAAGCCATCCAAGACCAGATTGATGAGTTATCGACTGTACCGCCTATGGAATCCAAAGCCGAAGAGCTCGACCAACAGCGTCATCTCAACTATTAACTGACCTGCGAACTGAACTGCCTCACTCAAGCTGTTTCTACATGATCTCTGGGAAGTAGAATTCATGATCTAATAGTGGACCTCGATGAAGTACTCTCCCTCGTAGGCCCTCACTTCAAATCTAAATGCCAGGCCCTCTGGACACAATATGAACAGTTCCAGTCAGACGCATCCAGTTTACATGGTTATGATGAACTAGCTGAGACGAGAGATTAAATATGTCCCCTCATTAAGAAGTTACAGTTACGTTTTGATGATGAATTGAGAGCTGCTTCTGCACCTCCAGCTTCTCCTGCAAGTCCTCCATCTGCATTTCTACTTCAGTCTCCATATGCTCACATCGTCATAACAATACCCTCAAGAACAAGCTTCCCAAGTTCTCGGGTGACATCTTGGATTGGCGAGATTTTTGGAGAGTCTTTGAACCACTCTGTCCAAAGAAGTTGGCCTAAAAGATGAAGAGAAGATTGCTCACCTTCTTGAGTCTATGCAAGGCCAAGAGCCCTGAAAGAAGCTCGGACTGCTGCTGGAGCTCATGATAAATATGAAGAAGTCATAGCATGCCTCAAGAAGACGTATGATCGCCCCAAAGTTGTATACAAGCATCACGTAAAGAAACTCTGTGAGAAAAAAAACAGTGTCAGATTCCAGGACATCATTGAAAGATACTCTCTCTTCCTTCAGAGTTCATTGCAATGGACTTGAGCGACACAAGGGTATGACTTTAGAGCAATACTTGACAGCTCAGGTAGAGCTAAAAATGACAGATGACCTTCGTAGGGAATGGAAACTATTTTCTTCTACTGTGGACATTCCACCTGATGCTGATATGTTGGAAACATTTCTTGAGAAGAGATCCAATGCACTAGCTGATGATGTCAAGTTAGGTCGTCCAGAATCATCCAAACCCAAACCTGTCAACAAATCTGCCATGGTGATACATGCATCATCATCATCTGTGTCCTGCCCTCAGTGTTCTGAATCTCATAATATTCGACAATGCCAAAACTTCAAAGCACTTTCTGTTGGCCAACGTCAAGAAGTTGCGAGGAAGGTCAAGCTGTGCCTCAACTGTCTTGGTCGAGGTCACAATGTGAAAGACTGTCTTAGTCAGCACCATTGTCGAGAGTGCCCTCAGCGTCATCACACCTTGCTGCACAAGCTACATCATCTCCTCAGCAACCCTCTTCTGTGCAAGCAGCTCCTCTACAAGTGTCTCCTGTACAATCACCTCCTGTGCAAGCATCTCCTCTGCAGCCTTCTCCTCTGCAACCATCTCTGCCACAATCTTCTTCTATGGATAAGCACCCACACTACCTGCACGTTTGGTTTCGCCATGTCAGCACACTATTGTAAGCCAGAATCTTGAGTATCGTCCACCTACAGTGATGGCACGAGTCAAGGCTGGGTGTCTCATTCAAGAAGCCAGAGTCTTTTTGAGTGGAGCTGCTGTGTCCTTGGTTACCTCCAGATTGGCTAACTCCTTGAAGGCAAAGCGCATCAAAGATAAACCACTCCTCATCCAAGGAGCCAATGCATTGTGCCGCCATGAGGATGTGGTCGAGCTTCAGCTGTCACCAGGTTACGCAGGCCTGAATCGATCCCTGTCCATTCAAGCTTATGCGACAGATAAAATCCCTGATTCTAACATCACTGTATAACCCATGTCAAAAGTTTCAACCAAACCCTTACTGCAGGGTCTTCAGTTGGCAGATCCCTACTACAAGCCACGAGATCGCACTGAAATACTACTTGCACAGCAACATTATATCCTAACAGAAATGGCAGGCATTTGCTACTCTAAGGATCATCATCTCAAAGCTCAGAACACTATGTTTGGATGAACAGTGACAGGATCACTCCCAGATGCTGATTCCTCCACTGTCATTTGCCTCAAGGTTGCAGCAGCTGAGGAGCACTTGGACAATCTCTTGCAGCAATTCTGGGAGCAGGAGTCAGTTCCAGGTGATCAATCTGCTTTGTCTCCAGACCAAAGGGCTATGCAACTTATCAGTGACACTACTGTCAGAGATGAGGAAGGCCGGTACTATGTAGTCCACCCCAAGAAGGATCCTGTTCCTATACTGGGTGAGTCCAGACGTAATGTTGTACGTCACTACCATCAAAATGAGAAATCTCTGACAAAGAAAAGGACATGGTTGAATTTCCATGAGAGTGTTGGTGAGTATGTGTTGCTAAACCATGCTGAGCTTGTTCCCCCTGCGATTGAAGAAGCCTCCAAACGACAGCTATTATAATTTACCCATGCATGGAGTCTTTAAGGAGACTTCCTCTACCACTAAGCTCAGAGTGGTGTTTGATGCCTTTTCTTTTGGAGCCTGGGGCCTCTCTATATCCACTGCTGTCTACAGTTATCAATTGATTTCGACTCCCTCTAGTAGGTCTCTCAGCTGACATCTCCAAGATGTTTAGGGAGATTGGCTTGCAGTCCTCTGAACGTGATCTCCACCGGTTTCTGCTCACTGATGAGCACAGTCAGTTCTATGACTACAGAATGAAGAGGCTGAAATTTAGAGTATCTAGCTCTCCCTTCCTGGCTACAAGAGTGTTGTTGCAACTGGCTGATGACCATAAACATGAATGTCCCAAAGCTGCTCAGATCATTCGACATTCATTTTATGTGAATGATTGCTTGATGGGTGCTGATACTGAGAAAGAGGCACAAGATCTTCAACAAAAAGTTACCAGCTTAGTGTCCAAAGGCAAAATGACACTCAGAAAGTGGCGTTCTTCATCCAAGGAGGTTCTTGCATCCATCCTAGGCTGCGGAATCTTGTAAGGAAAGTTAGTAGAGGCTGTGTGATTTGCCAGAAGGTTTATGCCAAGACTCTTACTGTACCCATGGTAGAATTGCCAACTGACAGAATAAATCCTTCACCTCCCTTCTCCAATGTTGGAATCGACTATGCTGGGCCAATTCTCTACAAGCTGGGTCATGTGCGCAAGCTAGTGCATGTCAAGGCATATGTAGCAGTGTTCATTTGCTTTTGTGTCAAAGCCGTACATCTTGAGCTCTAGTGGAAGATCTCACCACAGAGGCCTTCTTAGCTTGTCTTCAGCCATTTGTTGCACTTCGGGGACTTCCGAAGGTGATCTACACCGACAATGGCTCAAACTTTGTTGGTGCTAAGAGAGACCTTGCCGAGCTGAGATACTTCATCAACAGCCACGTTTCTTCCTCTGAGGATGTTGCTAACTGGTTTTCTACCCAAGGAATCAAGTAGCATTTTTCCCTAGCCGCATTTCGGAGGGTTGTGGGAATCAGCTGTGCACTGCATGAAAACCCTCCTGCGCAAGACTATTGGATCACATATTCTCACATTTAGGGAGCATAACACTGTTTTAAACCAAATAGAACAGGTGTTGAACTCCAGACCTTTGGTTCCCATTGATAGTTCTGCAGAAGATGGATCAACACTATTGACTCCATGGCTTTTTCTCATCGGTCGCTCCCTGCATGGTCTCCCTCATAGAGGATACACGGAGAAAACTAGCTCTCTACTGTGGTGGAATCTTGTCCAATGCCTCAGCGAGGATTTCTGGAGGAGATGGGAAGGAATATCTGAGATGCCTGCAAATGAAGTCCAGGTGGAAGACTGGAAGCCGAGAGCTTCATGTGGATGATATAGTATTCCTCAAGGATCCTGAAGCCTTCAATCATACTTGGCCCATGGCTCGTGTAGTTAAGCTGTATCCTGGGTCTGATGGGCACGTCAGGGTTGTCGACCTTAGCATCAAGGGCAGGATCTATCGCCTGCCTGCAAAACACCTAGTGCTCCTGCCTATACAGACTGCTTCTACTGCATCTTCTGCCGGGGAGGATGTTCGGGCCAGCCCTCACTAAAGTGGTTGCCAAGGCAACACCCAGAGGAATTTTACAGAGCTGGACTCATCCTTGTGTGTATGTTTGTGACTCCCTAAGTTTTGTCTGACTTCCTTTAATACTCTATACACCCCACTGTTTGTGTCTCCCTCTATATTGATTCAGTCACACCTCTTATTCAATAACTAATTATCACTTCCCCCCTTTAGTATCATTTTTTCCTATATATCTCTGTATACCCTCCAGTTTTCATCAGTCTTGCAAGAAGTTGAAATAACCTAGTTCTGAAATCTAATCTAGCCACTACTTAGCTACTATTCCTGTAGTGGGGTCAAGCGTGAGGGCCTTACAACCCCTCTCCATAGCATTTGCCGCCCCAAACGCAGGACTTCCCTGGTGGCAGCGACAACCTGGCCATTACTTGAAGACATTAGACGACCAGAACCCTCGTTGACTTAGCTCTAATTGACTAACCCACACCATAACCCGATTCCTGAAGTGAGAAGGTAGTGCTGGCTACAGGCGCCCCCGTTTAGCGAGGCTGCTCTTATTAATTTTCTCCCTGGCAGTTGCAAAAGCTGTGACATAATTTCCACTACTTAGCTGAAGTACTAGACAACCGTTCCCATAGAAGTCAGTAAAGCGAACTAAGAAGTTAGATTATAAGAAGAGGAATATCTATAGAATATTTATAAGTTAGCTTTCGTGATTTTGAAGTATATTTCACTTGCTCTACAGTAGCAACCTTTTAACTCTTCAATTGAGCACAGTCTTATTCGTTTCTTTTCTGCTTCCTCACCAGTTTAATCCTATATGCTGTCTAGCCACACCATCTTTGGCATTGAGTTGTTTGTTCGGCGCATACTTTAAAAAAGGTGCAAGCACGCTTACAGGAAAAAGAAGTCAATTTAGGCCTTGTCGCTGAATTACTGATCTTTTAAGGTCAGCAAAGCGAGCTAAGGAGGAAGACAAGAATAGAAGCGGTATCTCCAAGTAACTAATGAAAAAGCTTTGCTCATTTCGCTGAATAATTTAGATAGAGCTACTCCCTAGAAATAGACCCTAGCGGGCTAGACCTCCTTTCCCCTACTTCTCGATGGGAGAAAGACTTGCTAGATTCGTATTAGTAATAACAAGTACAAATTAGAAGTAAGAGAGTGAGATGAAGGGGGTGGGACTTGCTATGGTGGGAATGAAGCATGAATTTCAACTTACAATTTAGCTACCAAACTAATTGTTTAGCTATACATTAAACCTTTATATTTTCAAAGAGAAAATTTTCAAAAATATTTTTACACCAATGTCTATGTTATAGTTGGATTTTATAATCGTACTACCTGTTCAGGTTCAAGCCCTTCACAGGAGGACTCTGCCAACAATTCTCCTAACAAACCTCAAGCATGCTAGTAGTCATCTCGTCGATGTCAGCGATTACTTCGATGTCGTCGATGTTTCTCTTATTTAAACACTGCATCTTATCATTTATCTTAGTTACCAATTTTTCAATAATTTGTTAACTCAAAACCGCATTTTACTCATTATCTGTCTTCTTTATAACATCTTTATCAAGGTACTCTGTATATATATCTTATATTACTAGCTTATTTAACCTATTCTATTAAGTTATTTAAAGTGTTAGTAGCTACGGGACAGCTAATATTCAGAGAATCTAGGCAGTGGGAGAGCGAGCAGGGATTTACGACCCAGTATCCACTCTTTAACCATAGAGATTTCCTGTTGATCCACGGCCGAAAGGTTTCTTGTTCCAGGAACTCCGACTCTATCTACACCCGCTAGTGGGTCTTCACTACACCATCCTCTGTGTTTCGCTGCTGTGTAGTGCGCGCCCATCAGACGACGTTAGGTTTCAAGTCCTCCACTTGCTGGACAGTTCAAAAAACAAAAGATCATAAAACACAATCTGACATAACGCAAGCCCTTGGCTTTGATCGAAAAATCCGGCCTCCTCAAAAGTTTTTAGCTTCAACCAACAACTTATCTCCAAAATATCATTCAACTTTCTCGTTTCTCTTTGGACTGTCCTCATTGCAGTAATTCACTTGAATTTACTCAGAACAAGTTGCTCCACAATCGCAGAGAGGGCCAAAAAATGGCTGGGGGTGGTGACTTCACTGTTGGGACTATCCTTGTGGTGTCTGTAGTTGTCTGTCTCAGATAATTCTGCAGCTACTCTTGTAAACTCTAGCAACACTGCCCCAGTGTCAGTCTGCGGAAAATGCTCATTCCCCCTGCCCTGCCTGCTTTGCTAGCAACTTGCCCTCGTGTGACTCCCCTGCTCAAAATAATGACTCATCACTTCTGTGTGAACCTCATAAATTTCCCCCCAGCTCCTAAGCAGTCACTGTCGCGCATAGCCTGCATTCAGTCCTCGACCCACTTTACTCACAGTTCACTGAACGAGGATACTGAATATCTGTATTTCTGCCGACACAAACAGTACAAGTACACCAAATCCATCGGACATTTTGGCCATCCAAACTAACCGTAGAAACTTTACTCTCCAAAATTGATGAGTTGCCACTACTAGCCTCCAAGCACAAGCCACAGTCTATCGCCATTACTGAGACCTGGTTGGATGAGACTATCTTTCATCAGGAAGTAGTTATTAATTCATATCGAATATTTCATAAGGACGGGTCCAGACATGGTGGTGGTGATGTGCGTGTATGTGAAAGAGTCACTAAAAGTTTCCACCCACATTTTAGATGAAGAATTTGAACTGTCGTGGATCCCAGTCCACCAAACTTGCGGCCAGAACATGTTATTAGGGATTTACTACTAGCTCTGTGCTAAACTTTCAAATCGAGTGATTTCAATATCAATTCACACTTCTCAAACACAGCCCCAGATGATCTCAGGGCGCTACTGCTAGGATTTGGCTTTACCCAGATCATCTCAGAATCAACCGAAATAGCTCTAGAGCAACACTAATAGATCATGTCTATTTTACACTGGCCGCCGTGAGCGTAGCTTTACAGCTGAATTAAAGAGCAGCTTGTCCACCGCTTCAGAATGCCTGAGCTTGTGACTAGTTCACACCCACCAAAGAAGTGGAGTTGTGTCCAACGGAAGTTTCGGCTGGACTAGTTTATCGTGACATTCAATCTAGAATGGATAGTGAGTTAAAATAGCTTTGGTATTATGACTAAAGACTACACTTTGTTTCTTACTGAAAGCAAAAGAGGAGATGTATTTGATTCATCTCTGCAGTAGTCCAAAGGACAAACCCTGTGATAGATTATTCCATTTTGGTACAGGTGGTTACTAATGCTATTGTATCCCACCCATGACCCTTTCCATTTAGTGACAGTCAAGTTTTTGATATAACAACTATTGATTCAGTGTCACATGTACATGTATCATGTACCAAAATGAAACCAATGGGGCACTTGAAAATATTTGTAACTTGAACAATTAGTGGTGAACTATCAGTTGGAAGATGGTGGACAAAGTTCTAAACGCGACTTCTCTAACCGAGTCATACACACGACTGCTCTAACCGAGTCCTACACACAACTGCTCTAACCGAATCCTACACACGACTGCTCTAACCGAGTCCTACACACGACTGCTCTAACCGAGTCCTACACACGACTGCTCTAACCGAGTTCTACACATGACTGCTCTAACCGAGTCCTACACACGGCTGCACTAACCGAGTCCTACACACGACTGCTCTAACCGAGTCCTACACGCGACTGCTCTAACAGAGTCCTACACACGACTGCTCTAATTGAGTCCTACACACGGCTGCTCTAACCGAGTCCTACACACAGCTGCTGCTGGTTCAAGTCTTGCTTATTTTTTTGTCTCTTGTGCTTTCTTTCCCCTCTATCTTTCCTCCTTTTACACCCACTCTCTTTTTTTTGCCCCCCCCCAGTTTTTTTTTCTGAAAACATTGATGTATGTACCTGATTAATTAAAATCAAACTTAAGCAGTTTACAACAGAATTTTGATTGTTATGAGTTTGATCCAGTGTCCCATACTCAATAATAACATGACTCCAATATTCTACACATCACTGAATAATTATATTGCCTGTCATTCAAGCAATATACTGCTAAAACTTCAAAGCCTGAATTTTTACTAAATTATTGAATTATTGGTGAAGCACTCACACATTACTGATATTGCTACACAGCATTGTATAATATACATAAGATTTGCTATCAGTTGAATTTTTTTTAAAATATCGGCCATAAAATTTTTGCTTTTTCTATTTCAGTGCTGCACTAATTATTATTCTTATTACTATCATTAGTTATTATTATTATTATTATTATTATGTGTTTTATTCTTCAGACTGAGCAGGCAGGAAATGAGACAGGTTTGGTGAGTGTCAGATTACGTTCTCGCTCGGCTAACGAGGGAGAAGATGATGCATCTCATGGTAATGAGAACACAGCTGCTAGTAGCTGTAGAAAGCAGAGGAAATTAAAGTGGATGTGCTGCATTGTGTGGTAGCAATGAACGTATAGGCTCAATTGATGCTGTTCATGAAATAAATATGGAAAAAATATTGTAAAGCATCAGATCCGTTTTGTACAGAAGAAAAGATATAATTGGTCCTTTACTGGTTTCATACAGTTTAGGGGGGGGCACCAAGACTTGGGTGTACAGTGAAGGACAGTACATCTTGGGAATGAAGCTCATGCTTGTTATTTGAAACACTATCCAACTAAAGAGGTGTGGCCTAAGTCATGTATTAAGAAAATATTAAGAGTGCAGGTTTCTCTTATTAAGTGAGGGAAGAGTTTTGTTCTCAGACAGACAAGCTGGACTGATGTCCTTATTCTGTTATTATATTTATTGTTTTGGTATATGAGAAATAACGCGATACAAATTCCACTTTGTAATAAGTAATAACAGTGTGAGGGTTTGGCTAGATTACTGGCTAAGTATTTCTTGATGCAGAAACTTGCAGATATTCCAGGATGGTGAGGATGAGTAGATCATACTGAATCAGAAATGATATGCCCACTCACTGATGAGATGCATAGTTGCCAACTATCCCGGTTTTGCCGGGATTATCCCGGTTTTTTTAGCCTTTCCAGGATCCCTCCCGGTTTACTTACTTGCAATAGGATTTCTCGGAATTCTTACATAAGCCCACATAACTTTTTCCAGGAATTGTTACATAAGTTAGCCACACACCTGACCACCACCACAACAGAAAATATAATAAACTAAACTTGGTTGAAAACACTGAAATAAATTACTGTCCATGTCACATGATTACTGTCCATGTCACATGCATGTTCTTAAAGGATTGATTGTCAGTCCAGTGAACAAATACAGTCTATTCTTTCCCCTTCCATTTACATACCTCTCTTCAGAGGACACTCTGTGTAGAACATTGCAGTATGCCCTAAGTGACACACACAATAGTAGAACAAGCATCTGCATGCTTTACTTGGAAGTTGACACCAGTCTGACTTTTACTTGGCAGTAATGTGTCATGTTCAGATTGTGCCCTCTTCTTGTTTGTGCAAATTTTTGTTGTTGGTTTTGTGCAGGAGAGTCTATGTTATGGGGCGTGGCAGATTGTCCAGCTTATCATCCCCGTTGTGGTGTGCATGATATGATAGCGGTGGTCATCCTGCAGCTCACGATTGCCGTCTACGATACTTCACCTCAACAGAAGCTGTGAGCTTGAGGGATCACCTGTGTGTGTGTGTGAGTGTGTGTGCGTGTGTGGTGAATACAATGGAAGGTCAGTTATCTGAAACTTGGGACAGAGACTGTTTCAGATACTTGAAATTTACTAATAATTGAGATATATTAATATTGAGTTGTTGTCCCTAGTAATTATACAATTTTTCTATTAAATATAAATGTGTAAAATATTGAGTGCTGGATCATTTACTATTTCAATGGTAATAGAAATTTGAAATAAAGTAACTTTTTCACAACAAAAATTGGACCAGAAATATGCATTCCTTCAAATCTTTCTTTGGATAAGCAATAAGTACACTGTATTATTATAATCACTGAGTTATTTAGTACAGTAGCTAAGTTTAATTTAATGAAGGATTGAACTCTACCAGTATTATCCTATTGCATCATTTACATTTTTCGTTTTCTGCTAAGCCTTTACATGGCTGAGGTGATGTTTGTGTGTGTGTGTGTGTGTGTGTGTGTGCTAATCTAGTGTCATACATTATTTTTGTGGTTAGGACTCCATATGTTACATTTGTGTTTGTTTGAGCCATAGTATGTATGTGGATTTGTATGATAGTATGTATGTTTGTGTGCCTGTATGATAGTAAGTATGTGTGTTTGCATGATAGTATGTACGTGTGTTTGTATGATAGTATGTATGTGTGTTTGTATGTGTAGGTATTATTTGCCCTATAGTGAAAACAACAGTAATTCTGGCATTAACTTTTTGCTTGGTATTGTTAATGCTATTGTCTTCGTGGCTCTGATCCTAGTCATGACGGTGATATTAGTGCTGCTCTTCAAGTATCGCTGCGACAAGGTGAGACTAGCATAGAGACTTGCCAGGTCACTTCCAAATGTGTGTGTGTGTGTGTGAGTTGAACGTTGATTATCTGAATACCTATCATCCAAAACATCGGTTAACCGAATGAGGAAAAAGACTGCGTGTGCATTTCATTACGGTTATTTCAATGATGTTTTTGTTGCAAAAGTAGTTATCTTTCGATTTTCACGTGGAGGCAATGGCGGCTTGGGCTGAAAGAATTGCTAAAAGGAAGAGAAATGTTCTCTTACCTAAACTAAGCTTGAAATTCTCAAGCAGTTGAAGAAGGGAGGAGCTACTAATACTGTACTTTCAAAAGAAGTTGAAGTTGGTAAGTTACTCGCTGACCTCAAGGAGAACAAACAAAGTTGACAACTTTTGCTTTGACAATGGCTATTACTATTGGGTTCCTAATACATGTATGTAGCAGCTAACATTTTCTTCTTTTCATTGTTTTGCATTAAGTTTGATTATTATGAACAATTTTATATTACGAACACCCCTATCCCCAATAAGTTTGAATAATCAACGTTCCACTGTATTTTGTGAGATAAGCTTCTTCATGATTTCAGTTAGTGTTATAATTCTTTGTACATATTGCAGGCAATATTTGTTTGGCTGTTTGTGGCTTCAGGATCTCT
>WLWI01001976.1_pt1 | contig 17737 bp, 4 predicted proteins | sample 6701501 | NCBI WGS metagenome assembly WLWI01 (sample SAMN12718690, study PRJNA515312) | sponge metagenome | isolation source: marine sponge | host: Mycale hentscheli | place: New Zealand: South Island, Marlborough, Capsize Point | collected 2014-11-01
AATAGAAAGTACCAAATGATAACTTGTTTAATAGAAAGTACCAAATGATAACTTGTTTAATAGAAAGTACCAAATGATAACTTGTTTAATAGAAAGTATCAAATGATAACTTGTTTAATAGAAAGTACCAAATGATGACTTGTTTAATAGAAAGTATCAAATGATGACTTGTTTAAGAGAAAGTACCAAATGATAACTTGTTTAAGAGAAAGTACCAAGTGATAACTTGTTTAATAGAAAGTATCAAATGATAGCTTGTTTAATAGAAAGTACCAAATGATAACTTGTTTAATAGAAAGTACCAGTTGATAAAACTTGGTGTGACTGTTGTCCTAACATCACTCAAAAGACCCAAGCTGAGTCTATACCCTAAATAAGTATTATGAAGGGCTGACAGAAATCTCAAAATGCACTCGAAATTTTTATTTCAAAATTTATCTATTTTCGAGGGCCGAAAACTCCCCGTGGGAATCATGACTCAATTACAGAGTGAATTAATTCAGAGTCACACTCTGTAATTGAGTCATGATAATATTTTTACTTGGTTAATATTGAAATGATATTAAGCCTTAGTATTATTGTGAAATAGAAGTAGATGTAGAAGGTGTTTATAAACTATATCTATTTCAGTCTAGAGATATAATTCGGTTCCAAATTATAGATATGTCTTGTTTCTTTACACTCCTTCACCATGAAAACATTTTTTGATTGTAACTAATATTTCATATTTCTATGAATAATCCTTGAACTTTGACCTCTTTTACTATGCGACTCATCCACATATTAACCATTACTTCCATCAATAGTAATAATATTTTCTTATAGGTTTTTTATAATAAGAAGCGTGCAATCATTGCTGCATAATGGTTTAGGTTCCATTTTGATGCGAAGAAGACTAGTTTCTCATAACAGTTGTCATAATTAATTTCCTCCCAAAACCATAAAAGGTCGTTCAAGTGTTGTTAGCATGTATACTGTCTTTACTAAAATCTCAAATGATAGCCTCATGGCTTTTTTAAACAAAGAGTGTGTTGATTAACATGGGACTTTCTGGGCTAATTGTGAGCCCAACTTTCAAGATATGGAATCAGTTTGAGCTAGTTGTTACACATTCAAAAGTTATAGTACTCTTAAATACCCCAGTATTGGCCGAATTTTGGATTAATTGAATATTTGTTTAAAGAGTGTTGAGGGGCGTAACTCTCAAACAGTTTGGTAAAACTTGGTGTGACTGTTGTCCTAACATCATGCAAAAGATCCAAGCTGAGTCTACCCACAATCCTATTGCTGGTCATTACATTGACAATTGTGACTGGCATGCACAGAATACAAACATATAATGGAAATAATACATACTTGTTACACTGTGCCTTCTTCTTTGTGAAGTTTTGAGGAAACCCAAGTAAAAATATTATCATAACTCAATTGCAGAGTGAATCTGAATTCTCCTCCAGATATCACCGCCTGAAAAGTGTCGATTGACAACCAAAACAAAATCGTAAATTAGTGTATAATGTGTAGATAACTAGTTTGTTAACCTCTATAGCCTTGTAAATTTTTTGTTTACTCTAATTACCAAGACAGCTGTTTACGGATTTTGTTATGGTTGCAAAAGGACTCTTTTCACCCTGTGTATTAGTAAAAGAGGTCAAAGTTCAAGGATTATTCATAGAAATATATGAAAAATTATTTACAAAAAACAACTAACTCACTAGTGAATAACAAATTGGTGGTAAGTATTCTCTGCTACCTTAACATCCTACTATAAATTCTTAAATTATTAAGTGCTTGCTGTCACTACTGTATTGCTGAATAACATTCAGTGTAAAGAACAGAACTTACTTTACTTAAACCCTATGGCTCTCAGGCTTAAAATTTAGCTTAAAGTGTAAAGTTTTTTATGGTTACAAATGCAAAAAAAGGTTTATTGTATTTATTACATGAGTCAGAGTGCCATGTGGTATGGTGAAATATTTCACAAGCAAGCTAATTTATTGTCAAGAACAAGGTGTAAGTGAAAACAAAGCCTGAGTGTGAAATATGTGGTTTATTCTATGCTAGATACCTTCACTACAGTATTTTGTACCAGGGTCGGTAAGTCATGGTGTTGAATTGGCTGTAAAACTCTCTAAGGGGCTCCCCACAACCCCAGCTTATATTGTAGCAGCTTCACTTACCTGGTTTGGAAGGCTACAATAGAGTAAGGTTCCTGTAAAAGTGTAAAAATATAGTAATCTAGGCCAGTTGCTGCTATAATTACTTGCTATCTGAGCTAGCAGAAATACAGCCTGAGCTAACACAGTGGGTAAACACAGTGTGATAGCATGAGTTATATCAGGGTTACTACCTACAAATAATATCCTGAAGATATCATGGGAGAAATAAATACATACATATTTACATAATAGTGTGTATATGACCTCAAATATTAGCTTTTACTTTACACGATTTAAATATTGGATAAAATTGGGAAGGCAGACATGATTTAAAACACTGTGACACTAAAATGATTTAACATAACCTTAAAGCACAATTACAGCTATGTTTGTGCTTGTTGTAATATACTCTAATTATGCTTACTTTCTTCAAAGTAGTACTCAAATATAGACAGGAAATGCTTAATACTTCCTTCCTTGTTACATTGGCTATTTAGCAACAGATCATAGTAGCATATTTTCAAGGAGGGCATCATAAAGTATGACACATTTAGTCTATATATACTTTCTTTGTCATCAATTCCTATCTGTGTTTGGTAAGTGTACAACTAAGTTGCTACTTCATGTTTTAATACTTTCAAATTGTAGGACAATTAGTTCAAGTTAGAGGTAATGGCAGTGTCAACTGTTCAAATGAACCAGTAGTTTTTATATGTTCTGGTAATTTTGTCAACTGGGAGATACAACCTGGTATAGGATTTACACCATATTCTAATGGCTATAACACACAGCACAATGAAGATATTGAACAGACATTTGTGATCAAATCTGTGGAAGTGGTATTCCGAACGGTCTATAAAAATGAGTCATTCATTGTTGTGCAGTTAACAATATCCACTCCTATTCCTTTGAATGGATCCACTATAGGATGTAATGATGAGTCTATTCAATTGATCATGACACGTAAGATTAGTAATTATAACAGTCAAATTAAATAACTACAATAATTGTATTTTTGTAAAATTTAAAAGATCCTCAACCTATCCTACAACTATCACGTAATGGACTGGTACAAATCAATTCACCTTGCAAAAACATAACATATCACTTGGAAGTGAAGACTACAAATTTTACTTCAAAAAGGATGTTTTTTGAAATCATTTCAACACACTTAAATTGGAGTAGTTTAACTGATTTCAGTGATTATGTTATACATGTCTCCTATCAAATTGACAATGACAGTTTATATCATTCATTGTCAAATATAACACTAGGTAAGTAATAAAACTTGTCTAATTAAGTTTGCTGCAATTGCACATGCCACAACAGCCTTTTATTGGACAACCTATCTTACAAGAACTATTACAATAGCAAACAAAATCTTTTGAGCAAGAGTTAATATTTAGCTATACAATTTTAGCACACTCATCAGCGTGTCATATTCTTCTCAGTCAGTGCATTATTGTCCTGTATTCTTGCAGGTTAGTGCACACTAAAATGGTGTGTTTGGATAACTTAGTTTTGGTGTTAAATAGGAGGTGCTGCCTGGACACCCCAGTTTAAAGCTTAATATTGTATCCACAGTTAGTCACAACTAAAAGGTACTTGAAAGGAAGAAAGTAATGGATATAAACTATTGTTATATAAGCTCACTCGGTAAAGTATGCATTGGTGTATAAGTTATAAGGGCTCAAAGTGGGGTGTCTAATAATAAATAGTAAAACAATTCCAATTTATAAAAAAAACTTCATATTCCTTTCCAATTAACAGCTCCATGCATTATGAGTGACAACGTAACAACAAGAAGACTGTATAGATTTGATAATGGAATATGGACTATATACAACTACTGTGAGGACATAGATGTGCCACCTGTACAGGTCATATGTATCAATGGAAGTTGGAATGCAACTGTGAATTGTTCAAATGAAGGTTAAACAAAACATAATATAATATGATGAGTAAAACTAATATCTTAATGTTTGACAGGAAATGTAAGTGTAGTAAATTCAACTTTGCAACATTTTGCTGACAACAAGGTTGGGGATACAACATACACAACTACTAACTATTATAAAACTTTACAAGAAATGATTATTGAAAGTAGTAATTCTCTCATTTACATTACTGTATCATCAGTCGTGTTCTTTTTTGGAATATTAATTGCAATGATTGCACTTATTACAGCATTTATAATTTGGAAATGTAAGTTTTAATAATAACTAATACTTGTAGTTACTGTATTTTTGTTTACTTTAGGTAGTAGTACAAACAAGAAAATGCAAAGGTAAGAATCTAATATTAGATAGTATTAATGATTTGTAATTACTTTAAATAAGAGAAAAAGAACAAGCTGGAAAAAAGGTAAATTATGATGAATTGTAATTAGTAGTTTGTTAAGTAAAGTGAATTCATTTTATAGAATGAAGACTTTTACGAAGAATTATCTCGCAAGCATCCCACGGTCACCATTGCCAGTACAAAAGATAGAGATGAAATGTCATCAGTAAGTAATCTGTGAAATGGTAATCAATGTCAAAGAAGTTACTAAAACATTGCCGATAATGTAATTTTGTGTTTTTTCTCAAAATATTAAGATTAATATGGTGATCAATTTGCTTCTTCTATGGCATTATGTATATATTATAGTGCTAAATAATACATAATTTATTCCCAATTAAAGAATTGTGGCACACAGTATTCATCCCTACGTCGACCTACAGAGAAGCCATATTATATTTCAGAGGACTACGCCCAAATTGCATCTTTAAAAAAGGAACAGGTATTACATGTCTGCATTATGTTTATTAATGTAATCAGATAAATAACCATATTTTTTTTTAATTATTTCACTATATAGAGTTAAAAAAACTGAAGCAATACAGATGTCAATATTAATAAATAGTACAAAGTGAAACACCTAGGGAATTGAACTATAGTAAACATGTTTGTGCAAGAGGATAGATGCAAAAGCAAATGTGTTTAGGCAAAATTGGTTATAACTTCAACCTCAGTTGACCCCTAAACAGGATTTCAAAATGTTGGATTAAGTTTTAACTAACATCATAATTGGCTGTAAAAATGTGAAAATATGCTATTGTTAATTAATGAGTTGGTTGTGAGATGTCCAGCAGTTTTGTTGTTAATGCATGTTTGTTTTTCTCTTCTTTTTTTTTTTAGTTTCTGAATAAAGCTATCATCATAGTCACATGATGTCTTGATGTCAATGCATATCGATGCTGTTAACTAGTCTATGTCTGTCCAACACATAATTATTAACACAAAAGTTCATTCATTACACTATTCTGTTCTAAATAATTAATTTGTTATTGGATGAACTAATATATTCTCTTTATCAAAATGTCTATGATTTCCCAATCAAGAAACAAAAAACAAAAACAAAAGCAGAACAGCTAACAACTAACATTATTACATTATTTGTCGCTTGACATTTGCTTTTATATCCACATCTAGCACAAATCTGTGTATTTTAGTTCGAGTTGTCCTTGCCTCTTTCACTTATTTGTACTATGATGATGACAACTGCATAGGTGTCAAAACTAATGTATTACTTCTGTCATGTTAGTAATAAAGTATAAAAAAAAGCAACAACAGACTATGTAAATGTAATCAGATGAATAACTTAATTAGTTTTACCTATTTAAAATATATATAGAATAGCTTCTCAAATAATTGACCATAATATATAATTGTACATCTACTAGCAGCCTACATCACTTCAAACTGCTCCTGCACAATATTCAACTATTAACGAAGTAGACTTGACAGAGAAATGTCTGGCAGCTCCTACATTGAAAAACTTAATCAATCCAAACAACACTGATTATACATCATCAGGTATATTAAATTATATAACAATACTTCCTGCCACCATGATTTTTACTACACTCTATAAGTAGATAATGAAACTCCTCCATTACCTCCTTATACTAAGGAACGGGAAGTTCTCACCACTACCAGTCAACCACTGTGCGATGGTTCAAGATGTGATATCAAACTGCCAGAGATATGTGACTCAAAAGATAGAAAGACATTGCATATTGCAGCTAATTCTACCATCGATACAGGTGAAAGTAAAGAAAACACTTCACTTTCACTTCTGTATTTATAAACACTGGTGTAGTCATGCTTTATCTTCTGGTATACCAACATTTCATTCACTCATATGTATTCTGTTCTGACATTGCACATATTTAGACATGTAATGTATTAGTGCTATGTCATAACTCCACTTTAGTGTCGCATACTAAGATAGTGAAGCATAATTTTCGTACTTAATTTAAATGCTTTTATTAGTAGTGAAGTAGCCATAGAAATAATTGTATTAAATAATAAAATCTGTCACAACGGCCTTGTAATCTTGATATTGTCTCCACTGTAATAAATAAAAAAAAATATAGGATATGTACAAGCTTAAGTTTATAAACTATCGATTGGATATAATGGCTATTCATTGTACAACATACATAGCATAAATTGGGTGTTCAAAGTTTTACTAAAATATTTACAATTTCCGTTTAAAAAGATACAATAATGACTATGAAATAATAATATTTACTAACAACTGAGATTTTAGAAGAAATATTAAAATAAAAAGGCACACAAATCTATATGAAAACATTACAATGAAAAAGAAAACTAGCATTATAGCATTTAATAATCTTTGAAGAATAGTTTACATTTGGGAGGACAAAAGTTTTGGGATACTTGTCTTGTTCTCACTGTATTGGAAGGCCACTTTAAACTATTATGTACATCAATGACTTCATGATCAAATGTTGTATTTAAAAGATCAATACTTTTGGAATAGGGAAAATCATTATGCCAAATCTATAATGCCATCATATCCTCATCCATTTCTAGCAGAAAAATATATTTTCCTACAGAAGATGAGTACAATCGTTAGCTTTGTTCTTGTGTCAGTTTAATTACTGTACTTTGTCCTATTTATATAAAAAATAAATTAGGATAGTGCATAATTGTTTTGAAAATTAAGATAGAAAATAATAATACATAAGGTGATAGTACAACTTGAATGATCTTGCACACAATTCTAATCAAGCAAAATATTCCTGCAAATTTGACAACAACAACACAAGGTTGTAAAGAAAGTGAAAGTGAAATACGAATTACGTTTAGTAGTAGTAGGATTCAGTTCCCAGGGAAAAATAAACAAACTTACTTACCTAGATACTAAATATAGCTATTCACAAAACCCGCAGTGCTTCCACATGAGGATAGCCACAGTAGGTAAAATGTGGAAAACTGTCTACCATAAGTTAGTAGGATTAATGATTGGTAATTGTCATTGAAAGCAGGTCAAAATGCGATGATAACAAAGTTAGGTCACTCACAATTTGTACACGGATCAATTAACTGCAACCCTAATATACCACAAATGCTCTTCACCCCAAGAGTGATTAGAAAATACTACCAATACTGAAGTATTAGTTAGGATAGAGGGAGAAGATTGTAGACAGGTAAAATATTACATTATTTACACTTCAAACAAATAATCTTATCCTATAATCATAGCTCCATAACAAGTAGCAAGGCTATAACACTGGTCTACAATACAATATATAAAGTAACTATATAATCAAAGGATAAACTGAGTAGTATCACCACAGCCAGTCAGGAGGAGCATCTCTCTTCATGGAACCTATTAAGCCAGAATATTAATGTCTTTAAAAGTGTGATTTTTAACCATATTTTAGTTAGTAGTATTATCAGAGAATACAGCTGAAACACAAATAATCAATAGTTTATGAGATTTTCCCCTCAACTTTTTTGATAAAGTATTGGCTATAATAACTAAAATAATAATGCATAATTGTTTCTTGTATTTTTTTCCTATGTATATGGATTTAAACAGTTCAAAACTAATAAAGTGGAAAATAAAATAAAATTCTTTACTGGAAAAATATTCAGATTATGTGCAATTTGGATTCTTCAGGTAAAGTATTGCATTAGTTAGTTTCATCTTATTCTTATGTGGCACCCCTTCATGTAATGATTCCCAGCTTTATTACTGTTGGCTCAAGACTTGTGGATTAGCTTGTGTGTTCAATTCGTATGTCTTGTACTTACCACACTACGAGACAGTCAGCTATAATTATACTACATGTATAATATATTAGATAGTACATTACTGTACTTGCATTAGCTACTAAAACACTCAAATTTATCATGATCTTGCAGTTGATCTCAACACTTTACTTTACTCACAGAAAAGTGTACTTGTTATAATGCACTTGGCCGGTACTCCGAGCTGATAGAGCTACCTAGGAGCTGTACTATACTGTGGCATTTATACATAACAATTGTACTTAACCTTCTGATGCTTGGTCATAGCTATTACAAATTTCAGAGAGAATGATATTCAATAATATAACTTGCATCTGATTGATACTCTGGCACAAATTATATATGTGGTTCAAGATTTGTACTGTGTTATTAAACTACATCCTATTATGTGCCTGTTTTGGACTGCCTGATATTAGTCATTGAAAAAGGCTACACTAAATATAGCTTCCAATCAGATCAGATACTCTAGAACAAAACATGTAACTTCCTGGTGCTGGATTTTCCTCAACAATTCTGAGAATTACACTTCACACAACATGCACATGTCAACCAGAACACATGACCTGAACTGTGCTATACATTTTGACCTCATCATGCTTCTGTTACTTGGTTTTCCCCACAATAATTCTGAGAAATACACTTATTACAACATGCATTGGTAGGTAATCTAGTACAAATTATATATTTTTGCTTTTCTTGTATTAAGAACTGATTTTGAGGACATGTTTTAGTAAATCACAGATTTCTGCCGAAAATTACTGAATCTTTGAATCTATATAGTCAACCATTTTACAATGTTACTTTATAATTATTCCGCTTTTTTTTGTTTTACGCATGATAAGTCTTAAGATTACTATAAAAAATACTGTACTTTTCATTGATAGTCATAAAAAAGTTTTAATAAAAATGTTTTCAAACATTTTGCAATAGCCATCATCAGTGTACGGATGATGCTCTAATGAAGTAAAAGATGTCCACAAAAACGTTTCTGTGACAGAGTTTAGCTAACATACATGTTACTGTGACAGAGCTGTAACTACATTCGTTTCTGTGACACACAAAACCATGATGTCCTTTCTCACCAAAGTAAACAACATGAATGTAGTTACAGCTCTGTCATAGTAACATGTATGTTAGCTAAACTCTGTCACAGAAACGTTTTGTTTAAAGACATTTATATTCTGGCTTAATAGATTCCATGGAGAGAGATACTCCTCCTGACTGGCTGTGGTGATACTACTCAGTTTATCCTTTGATTATATAGTTACTTACTAACAAAAACCTCCTTTTAATTGTTTTGCTGCACATGTTGTCACATAAAATGTGACCAGATTTGTGAAAACCCGGCTAAACGCCACATCTAAAGTTTTCTAATTTATTCTACCAGTACGCTGCACGGGGCCTTGGGATGCCTTCCTCCTAATTTGGAAGCTGTAGCACAAGCCGTCTTCGCCCTACGCACTACAACACTTCAGTATTTTTGCTAAACTTATTATTGCTGATTTCTAAAAAACGCCGGGTAAAGGCGTTGCTAAGGTCAGGGGGCGTGCCTTGTGTCCATATACTATTACTGCGTGTCTCCGGGACACTATGAAATAAACCGGTTACAGGCAGATTTCCCCAAATCCGGTCACAAATATCTTACTGGTTTAATCTATGTTTCCTATTATGATTATGCACAGCACACATTTCCTACCAATATGAAGTGAGTATGAAATGAATGCTGTGATTGAAGGTGACCTTACATACACTGCAGTATAACACCAGCCACAGTATTAAAAACAAACAAACTTTTCTTTATATCATCATTATTATAAATTAAATATTTGCATACTACATACCTCACATTCTGTTATAGTAACAAAATGTTGCCTTGAAGGATTGTTATCACTATGTTTTTTCCTTCAATTTTTTATACACGTTCCTCTCATTTACCTTGCTCATTTAACTAGAATATTTTTTCTAAGCAAAATATTTTTTTTATAGAAGTTGGAAATATGTGAACTTCTCACATAATAAGACATACATAATACAGTGATATAGTTCAGCTAGAGTCAAGCAAACAATAGCATGTGAAAACCTGTGAATTGTGAGTCAATCATAGCAAAAGAGCTCAGTTGACACAAATTGTGTTTTGTAATTGTAATACAAACAAGCAATTTAGAAGCTTTTTGGGATGAGAAGGGTGAAGGTTTTTAGCGGTGGTTTAACAAAACAGTTTCAATTTGCTGATAGTAGGTACAAACATTGATAAAGTTACCCTACAACCTTGAGTTGTTAAAGTACATTAGGTGTTTTGATGGGATGAAGGTAGTGCTTGAAGCATATATACATTATCAACATTTGTCAGATATTGATGTTGTGTGTTGTTAGTCATTTTGGCACATCAAGAGGTGCCAGTTGAGTGGTTTCTAAGGCTTTGAAGCCACTTTATAGCATGTAATTAAAAACACCCCTCTTTTTCTTTTTTTAGTAGCTTGAGTGCTTTCGTCAGGAACTGCTTAGTTTGATGGGACCAGATCCTTTACCAAACTCAAAGCTAGAAAAGGGTCTGGTCAAGTGAGGGGGGTGGGGTGGGGTGGGGCTGTGCTGTACCGGGTCCCCAAATTCCTGGGTCCCCAAATTCCTGGGGAAAATGGGGTGTTGATCATAGCACCAAATTATCACAAAACTCGAACTATGAGAGCACATCAATAAGCGAAACGCTTCTAAATCGGGTTTTGTGGCAATTTGGTGCTATGATTAACAATGCATTTCCCCCAGGAATTTGTGGGTGGTGCAGTGCACCCCCCTTACTTAACTTGCTAGCCAGACTCTTTACCAAACGCAAGCGGGGAAAGGGTCTGGTCAAACTTGTTTGACTTTTTAGTTCACATTAATCCACGAAAATCGTGGATGGCTTGCACAGTGCCTAGGTCATCAATTGTGCCGCCTACGCTCGTTTAAGTTTTCGTGTTGTAAATTACAACTAAAAGGATGTTTGGCCTTTGACGTGAGCACTCTGTTGACGCATGCGTGAGAAAAATATTGCTGAATGTGCTGAACAATCTCGAGTGTGGTTACGATGGCGGCTGAGGTGGCGAATAGGCTTCCACAGTCGACGCAAACCGGAATGGTACGCTGCCACCAAAATCTGCAGTTGGCACTTGTGGTCACGGATTCTGTCAGTCCCTTTATGCGGAGGGTCGCTGGGGCTCGTCCGACGTACAGGCGCGAGGTGGTTCAAAGAATAGATTCGACTTTAAACTGAATTATTAACAGGACTGAGGAACACGTGGGCACAGGGTCGTTAAATACTCAGCTCCCACGAGTTCACACACTGAAATGATGCATACATCCGGATACGCCCGGCGCACAACTCATACAAACACACAAATCACTCACGACAAATACATGACACACCTACGTTAGCTGAGTGACACAAAATAATAGACATGCATAATAATAAAGACAGTTCAGTTCAGTTCTTGGTCCTCTTCTTTCTTCCTTCTTCCTTGTCTTCTCTTTCTTCCTCCCGTCTTTCCTTTCTGGAGACCAGACCCACATCGAGTACCGAGTTTGACCAGAGCCTGGCGAGACTACTTACATGACCTGACCCTTTTCTAGCTTTGAGTTTGGTAAAGGGTATGGTCACGTGAGACTAAGAACTGCTTGTCGTTAAGTAAACAGAATTACTTAAGAAAATTGAAGTATGAAATTAGTAAAAATTTTGTAGCCAAAATACATGGTCAAAGGCTAATAGGTACTTATAGCAACTCTCAGGAAAAAAAGACTGAATGATGCATTCCTAAACTAGGTGAATAGGAGTTAAAAAGATTAACTTCAGGCAAACTAAATAAATGTAGCCTTTTTCCTAATTTGGTATGCAGATTTTGTAAAGACAAAAACAATTTTTATCAGATTAATTATAGCAACTAGTTGTTGGCTGTGAAGGCCTCTCCTGTTAATGGTGAAGAAGAAGAACAGCTATTGTAATTTTTAATTTTTGGATTTCATTAAAAATTATGTCATTGTGGGTGTGTTATTTGGGTGTGGCCAGGGTGTGGTTTTTGTCCCTGAAATAGATTCTGGAAAGTTGGCACCTATGAGGAAGGATCAACAGAAAGGATATCACTCCTGAGATGTTACCTATCATCCCAGAATGTTTGAGACAATTCATATCTGGTGCTCCAGCTTCCTTGTTTGATCAGCCTAATCCAGACTGGGTACCAACTTTACATCTTGGGTATGATAGTGCTGAACTCTATAGTAAACCATCAACAACAAGGTATGTAAGAGCTAGAGAAAGGTTGTCAAGAAAAAGAAAGCTCTGTGAGTCTCTGCGAGACTGCATGTAGTTCCTGATGAGGATCAAAACGAAATACCTGGAGTAGGGACATAAACTAATGAATCAGCTCAGCATATTAATGTTTCAGAAAAGGAAGTGTCTGATCATATTAAAGAAGAATATAGTGCTATTCTACTGACAGAAGATTCCTTTAGCAGGTAAAATGATGAGAAAATATACTACACTGGACTCAACTCGAGAAAGCGTTTTTCAGTATTGTTATCGTAAGTGCTTACCATATTTGAAAGTGCGAACTACACTCACAAAGTTCAACAGCTACTGCTAACATTTATGAGATTACGTTTAAATCTTAGCGGGCAAGACTTCTGGTACAAACAGGTTTCGAAAACCGAATGTAAGCAGAGTGTTCGAATTTGTCATTAGTGTTCTATTTTATGTTAAAGCTATTAATTATGCGGCCTGATTGGGATGTACTGAAAAAACAACACCATGCCTATGGTATACCGAAAACACTGTCCTAATTGTGTAGTAATCATTGACTGTTTTGAGATATTCACTGACTGTCAAACTAATCTTTTTGCTTCTCAATATAATCACTGCAATAGGCAAAATACCTAATTGGAATAACCCCACAAAGTAGCGTGAGTTACATTTCCAATGGCTGGCGAGGATGGACAAGAGATAAATATATAACTGAGAATAGCTCTTTTCCAACTAATCTGGTTCCAGGTGATTTAATACTGTCCGACAGAGGGTTTGATATTCATGACTCTGTAGGTGCTCTTTGTTCAAACTTGTACTGCATGTCTTTACTAAAGGAAAGTAGATGTAGAGCAAACAAGAAGAATTGCAAACATTTGAATCCATATGTAGAGCAAACAAGAAGAATTGCAAACATTTGAATCCATGTTGAGAGAGTAATCGGTAACATTCGCAAAAAGTTCAGCATTCTCAACCAATCGACTTCCTATCATCTCAAGAAGGCTCTTACCCACTGCTAGACAAAGCTGTTTATGTGTGTTGTGCACTAAACAATATATGTGATTTTGTTGTTTCATTTGATAGTGATGTCAGTTTTATTTGTTAGCTAGTTCCAATCAATGAGAGAATAACTGGGTTACTACCACATTCACTCAGTTTTGAAAAAAAAAAGTTCCATGTAATCTTCTGTAGCATTCCTGATTGCTGGAGTGGGTGACCTAGACTGCCTTCTTTATGGAACAGGTGTTGTAGATGGTGTTGAAAATGTAAGTGCCTCCATCTCACTTACTTTACGTTTCTTCCCAACGAACTCAATATCTTTGATTTGGGAGTATGGCACATCTCTAACACTAGTAGGCATCACCCAGTATGCTCTCATGTCAGTTACAGTCCTAGAATTTCTAATTCTAACTCCTACTTCTATAGCCCATAGCAATATTGCAACGTGAGAGCAGTTTTCCCCCAATCCTGCCATGCAGTTACAGTTGCTTCCAATAATTTTAACCTCACATCAGCTGTGACCCAGGGTACTAGTGGGCTATTCACTAAAAATGGTATAATTAAGAATTGTACTTATATGTGACATACTTACTTTAGTGATTACAACACCGATCCTTGCGCCCTCTGGAGTTACTAACGATTTAGCAAAAACTTCTCTAACCCAACCAGCCAAAAAATTCATGGAAGACTCCACACTCTTGTAATTTAGTAGATCCTGTCCACTATATGAACTTGGAGTTAGTAACAGAAACATGCTTACATTTATGTGCTTATAGAAGGCCATAAATCTATATTATCCTCCCAGTCTTTCATCTCCGTTTCTTATAAATCTAGACCCCCAGTCAGTTTCAGATTTTCACAGTACCTCGTCTAGTCTGCCTCGTCTCTCAATGTTGCATAATATCCTCCCAGTTAAAGCCTTTTTTTCTGGCAATTTGAACTGGAAACAGTAGCTACTCCGCAGCTGGAGCTTGAAGCAATACGAGCAGCAAAACCTGAAGTTAAGCCATAGTTGAAGCTATGCCACCACAGCTAGAGTATGTCCACCACAGCTAGAGTATGTCCACTACAGCTAGAGTATGTCCAAGTTGAGTTGGCCGCAAGAAAAACTTGACTAACTTTAGAAAGGAAGCAGGGTTTGCACCATCGGAAAACTCCCGCAGAAGCGGTTAAGAATATTTCCTCAGTATACTCCACAACTTGAGAGAAAGTGCCATTCCAAAACTCAATACAAAAGTTTATGGTAATAGAAAAAAACCACAGGTTTCCCGCTCAAAACGCGCCCGCTTTTAGTCACGTGGTCCCGCTCAATTGATCACGGGGCTGTCTTCAATAAGAATTTGTAAGCAAGGAGTGGCTTCTCAAATTGCTGCGTTTCTAGCTTTGTATCGGGATTAGCTTGGGTTGAAGTGCGGAAACAGGATAGACGGAGTGTCCTGTTGATGCGGAAGGTACAGGACCACCTGTTAGGTTGGTAAGATTGTTTGTCTACCTGTTCAATAACAAATGCCGTATAGCCAATATATTTCAGAGTGATATAGCTGTCACTTAGCTAGCAACTTGTAATACCGCCACTCTTAAGCTTTTTGCAAATTTCAATTCTGTGCTTTTCAAAAGCTGTGTTAATGCCAATTCCTTTTTCTTCACTAGCTACTAGATGCCGTTTATTATAAGGATTAGGACCAACTCAGGCTGCACTCCACCTTCAACTTGGATCACAATTATATTTTGTATATGTGTACTACTTCTTAAATTTATCATTTCATCAATTTTCATATACATTATAAATAAATTAAAAAAATTGATAATTTTATTTAACAAGAAAGTCTAGTATCTTTAGCTACAGGTTAACAGTGCTGTACTGCTGAATCCTGTGAATATCAGAATACTTCTTGGGACATAGTAGGTAGAATAAACTGCTTTTAATCTCGTCTCTTTAGAAGAACGCCCCACCAGTTTGCGTTTTCCATCTGCTTTACATTATCTGGGCGTAAGAAACATAAATATATATGAAAACAGACTAGATGAGCTGTACACAGTGCCCAAAAAACTCCATAAACTTCACTAAATTTCTTTCTTACAATAGTTACAGTGGTAATTAGCACGTGCGTTACCTCCCCTTTTTCACGTGCAACATTGATGCTTGCGCGCTTAATTGACTTGGATTCATATGACTAAATTGCTTCGGTAAAGTACTAAATGCATTCCTGAATTACAGCGCGTGCGGTCGTGCCAACTCAACTTGTACATACTATAGAAGCCTGGCCTTCAATGCAAGAAGCGTACCAGCGGTGGAACAATACACATAGTTGCCAACCATCCCGATTCTGGCGGGCAATCCCGACATTCTAGCTCCAGTCTCGCTTCTGTCCCGACATCACCGACCAGAGAGGGTCCGAGGCCAGGAAATGAAGGCTAAACTGTAACAGTACAGCTCGAGACTTAGTTTAGCTAGCTATGGCCCCGAGTAGGGTCAAAGTACAGTCATTTTTAGTCATAAAGCAAGAAAGAAACTCGCCAATCACTTCACAAAGACTAAAAACAAGTTCACATAACAAATCATCAGTTCACAAAACAAATCATCAGTTCACAAAAAACAAATCATCAGTTCACGATCAATCACCATTTACCACTGAATCTTTTCGAAGTACATGTGGACGTGGCAAAAGGGGCGTGGTTTAATTTAAAAGGGGCGTGGTCGTGGCAAAAATTTTCAGGCGCGAGTTGTCCCTACATTTTGTATCTAAAAGTTGGCAACTATTATACAGACTACTCACACGTGGACACTCAACTGTGTACAAAATGGGACCACAGCCAATACACAATTAAGCAACGCCTACTGCAAGGGCTCTATTATATTGGTACAGCTAAATGTAAAAGCTATATGGTCACGAACTTTTAAGCAAATTTAATTATAGCAACTAGTGGTGTGCTTGAGTACAAATGGCGAGCGAGCCTTAAACTACACTGTTGTTAAATGAATGATTTTAACAACTAACACTCAAGCTACTAAAATAAAGTCGATTTTTTAAAATTACGTATGTGGTAAAGGGGATTCAATGCCATAGTAACCGCTCCCCGCAAGTGTTTGAATTGAAAAAGAAGCAACAAAATCAAGTCACGTTATTTAAAGTTTTCTTTGTGACATTCTTAATAGTAGTTGTAACGAACAATACTTTCACACAACTGACCATACCTACGCGAGACTTACCTTCGTGGTTCGTCTAGTGGACAATGAATTTTCAAGTAAATGCTGTTCAGTAGGTCTTATAACTGTGACAAATAGCGACTAATTCGAATAGAAATGGAGCTCCCATAAATTTTTTTAGTTTTAACTGCATCCGCAAAGGAATTCAAAGCGGTAAACAATCCAATTTCTAAGGTGATACTGGTAATGGTCGCTAAACCGGAGGATTCTGTTTAGTGAAGTTAGGGACGGGGTCGAATGCGGAGCGAACACAAAAATACGGAGGGTCAAAGTACAAAATGACATACGTACGTCCAAACATATATATAAATAAACTAGTGGTGTGCTTGAGCACAAATGGCGAGCGAGCCTAAAGACTATACTATTGATTTTGACTTCTAATGAAGAAACTGGAAATAAGGTCCAGTTTTTAAATTTAGCATACAGGGTAAAGGGATTTCAGTGCCATAGTAACAACTCTCTGCAACTGCTTGGAAGGAAAAAAACAATAACAAAACAATACACGTTGTTTAAAAGTTTTCTTTGTGATATTCTTTAGTGGTTGTAACACACAATGCTTTGACACAACTGGACATGCACCTACACAGACTTACCATCGCAGTAGTATAGTGGACAATGTATTTTCAAGTAAATACTGTTGCGCACGGCTTATAACCATGACAAAGATCGCATTGACTTACCACCGCCACTAACTCGAATAGAAACGGAAGTCCGTTAAGTTTTCAAGTTTTAACTGCACCCGCAAAAGAATTCAAAACGGTAAACAATTCAATTTCTGGGGTGATACGGGTACTGATCGATAAACCAGAGGATTCTTTTAGTGCAATTTGGGACGGGGTCGAACGCAGAGCGAACACAAAAATACGGAGGGGTCAAAGTACAAAATGACATACGTACGTCCATATATATAAATAAATAAATAAACTAGTGGTGTGCTTGAGCACAAATGGCGAGCGAGCCTAAAGACTATACTATTTTTATATGAATGATTTTGAC
>WLWI01001977.1_pt1 | contig 17737 bp, 15 predicted proteins | sample 6701501 | NCBI WGS metagenome assembly WLWI01 (sample SAMN12718690, study PRJNA515312) | sponge metagenome | isolation source: marine sponge | host: Mycale hentscheli | place: New Zealand: South Island, Marlborough, Capsize Point | collected 2014-11-01
GGCTTGTCAGTGCCATTCTCGTTGAGATTGACGATGAATGGAGCAATGCCGACAAGCGATATATCGTGTGGAACGACAATAATGACTCAAACTAAACCGAAGTTACAGACGTAGGGTTGCACAATCGGTAAATTCAGAAAACCAATGAATTTCCTTTAAGTAAGTACCATTCGAGTCTGACCCTAATGGCATTCAACAATCAGGCTCAAACGAGTTTACTGTAAACTGTGGGACAGCACTGAGGTTATATTTAACCTTGATTTTCAAACAATCGGACCAAGTCTGAGAATTTAGTTGATCAATAGTTGAGTTGTGAAATTAATTAATATATATTTGCGAGATCAACTACTAATCAACAATATTGAAAATGCCAGAACAAAAGCAAAGGGAAGCAGAATTAGTGATGGATGTCATTCGTCTGCATAACCAAATCCTTAAACGTGCGGGTGGTGCGCTTTCTGTACACGGCTTAGGGCTTTCCGAATACCTTGTCTTAAATCAGCTATCCAAGGCATCGAATCAAAGTATGCGTAGAATAGATCTCGCTGAGCAAATTGGTCTGAGCCCTTCTGGGGTAACGCGTTTGTTAAATCCGATGGTAAAAGTGGGGCTAATAGAGAAGCAAAATAACCCCCGGGATGCCAGAGTCAGTTTGGTTGCACTTTCGGCGACAGGAAAACGAGTATATGAAGAAGCACGGGTTTCGTTTCAATATGCATCAGTGAGCCTTTTCACTGCCCTCGATGAAAAACGATTGCAAACATTTTCTGAACTCGTGAATGAGATCGTGTAGTGTGTCGTATAGACGATGAAATGGCGTCCGTATTAGACTGATGTCGACTACCCAAAGTGGAGTGATATTGGCCAATTTGAAGTAAGCTTTGACAGCCTGGGGTGTCCTTACCAGCCCTACCGCTTAGGGTTGGTATTTGATGAATGATAGTTGATAATGGATAGTATCTGGAATCTTAGTTTCAGTAATCGGTCATCGTAAAAGGTGCTCTGGCCTACAGTCGGACCAGCGTTGCGATGACATCGCTTAATTCTTGGAGAACCCAATATGAAGTTAACCAAAACGCTTTTAATCGCAGCACTTGGCAGTACGCTGATGACCGGAGTCAGTTCAGCCCAGGAGATGACATTCTTCCGTATCGGAACGGGTGGTGCGGGTGGTACTTACTTTCCTATCGGTGGAATTATCGCCAATGCAATTTCTAACCCACCAGGCTCAAGAGCGTGTGATAAAGGTGGTAACTGTGGCGTTCCTGGGCTGGTTGCCATGGCGCAATCAACCAACGCGTCAGCGCACAACGTAAACGCAATTCAAGAGAAAAATATGGAGGCGGGTTTGTCGGGTGCCGCTACTTTGCACTTTGCTTATCACGGTATTGGCAAATTCGAGGGTAATGCAAAACCGGACTTACGTATCATTGCCAACCTGTACCCGGAAGACCTGCACCTCGTCTTACCCAAAGGTGCTAGCTTGGGTGGGTTAGGTGATTTGGAAGGTAAACGAGTGGGGATTGCGCAAGCAGGGTCTGGGACGCAAATCGCCGTTGAGTTGATTATTGGTGATCATGGCATTAATCGAGACAACATTGACGAAGCTGAGTTAAATAACTCCCAAAGTGCTGAGCGATTAGCAGATGGTCAGCTGGATGCCTATTTTTATGCTGCCGGCACGCCGGTCGCGGCCATGATCCAGTTGGATAATACCAAAGGCATGGAACTTTACTCTTTTACTGACGAAGAAGTGAAACAGGGTAATGCATCCGTACCGTACTACATCCAATCCACGATTCCAGCCGGAACCTATCCGGGAGTGACTTATGACGTTAACACATTAGCGGTAAGCGGAATTCTCGTGACCAATGCGAATCAAAGCGAAGAGCTAATTTACGAAGTGACCAAAGCACTGTGGTCTGATACGGCACGTAAACTGCTAGACAATGGACACGCCAAAGGTAAAGTCATCACGCTTGAAACAGCGCTTGACGGTGTTGAGGGTATCAATGTCCCTTTGCACCCGGGTGCTGTTCGGTTCTATAAAGAAGCGGGAATGATGTAATCGTTAACTATCGCAATAAGAGATATGTCGCTGTTCGTCGTGTCTCTTTGATATGAGTTTTTAGTGTATGTATTAGAGGCGGTTAACGACCAGTTAACCGCCTTGTTTTTTATTTGGGTGATGTGATGACAGATCAGGCGGCACTCGACGCGAAGGCGTTAGAAGACCTCGAGAAAAAATACGATACCTCTTTGAATACCAGAGACAACGGCCCTACCTTGTCTCGGTTTCTCTATTGGGCCTCTATCAGTTTCGCGTTTTATCATTTATGGACTGCGGGGTTTGGTACACCAGTGGATTACGTTCACATGGGTGTCCATTTATCTGGGTTATTTCTTTTTATCTTTATTGGGTTTCCGCTGATCAAGACGGCAAATTCACTTAAATATCGATCATCGAATTTTATACGGTGGGGCAATGTTCCCATCTATGACTGGATCATTATGATTCTCGCCATGGCCGCCTCATTATTCCTTTGGTTAAGTTGGCGCGGTTTATCATCAATGGGGTTGGATATCCCTGAACAGATGTTGAGGCAAGGAAACCCAACGGGATTAGATGTTTTTTTTGGTTCGGTGTTAGTGATTGCTGCGCTTGAAATTGCGCGCAGGACCATTGGCTATATTTTGCCGTTAATCATTATGGTCTTTATCATCTTTGCGCTCTTCGGACCTTATATGCCAGCGCAAATACTGGTGCATCCCGGTGTGGATTGGCGGCAGTTCATTAATAATATGTATTTTCCCTTTGAGGGAATCTTCGGCATCACACTCTGGGTAGTATCCACCGTGGTATTTCATTTCGTTCTGTTTGGTGTCGTCGCCCAGAGAATGGGGTTGGGCCAGTTTTTTGTTGATAACGCCATGATGGCCGCAGGTCGCTATACCGGTGGCCCCGCGAAAGTGAGTGTTGTGTCCTCAGCTTTCTTTGGCACCATTTCCGGCTCGTCCATTGCTAATACCGTGTCTACCGGATCCCTCACGATTCCCAATATGAAACGCATGGGGTACCCGGGACACTTCGCAGGAGGGGTCGAAGCGGCGGCCAGTGCTGGGGGACAGATCACCCCTCCCATTATGGGGGCCGCCAGTTTTCTGATGGCGGAATATCTGGAAGTACCCTATACCACCATCGTCATCGCTGCCACCGTTCCTGCCGCGATGCATTACATTGGTGTGCTATCCATTGTGCATTTCACGGCTAAAAAACTGAATCTGAGATCTTATAGCCGAGTAGAGTTGCCGAACTTTCTCGAAGTCTGGCGAAAAGGCTGGTTTACGATTATCCCTCTAGTGGCGTTGTTGGTGGTATTGTTCTCCGGCTATTCTCCTAACATGGCAGCTTTCTTGGGCATTAGTTTGTGTGTTGTGGTGGGGTTCTCATCCTTTCAGCGGCCTCTTTCGTTGTCCATTCCGTTTGCTTTACTGGCCTTTATTTTCTGGAAGGCATCGCCATTGAGTGGCGAAGGCTTCTCGCCTTCCATGGCGGGTGTATTGTCGGCCTGTGTGGTTGTCGGGTTAATGCACCGAGGTGAAAGAAAAGAGTTTCGGGAGCTATTTGATAGTTTTCACGTGGGCGTCCAGTACGCCTTGGCAGTGGGAGCAGCATCAGCGGCGGTGGGCATTGTGGTTGGTGTTATCAATACCACCGGTGTTGGTTTCAGGTTAGGTTTTATGGTCACTAGCGGTGCTGCGGATATGGCAGACAGCCTGTATAGTATGTTGCATTGGATTCCGTTAGACGCTTTTTCCCAGCCGTCTATTCAACAATTCTTGTCTTTGGTAATGATCGCCATTGCCTGCATCTTAATGGGGGCTGGTTTACCGACTACGGCATTGTACATCATGCTAGTGGCGGTCGCGCAACCGGCGTTGGCGAATCTCGGCGTTCCTGCATTAGCAACTCACATGTTTGTGCTCTATTACGGTGTGATTTCAGAGATTACGCCCCCGGTGTGTGCATCAGCATACGCCGCAGCGGGTATCGCGAATGCTAATCCATTTCGAACCGGGGTGAATGCTTTTACGTTAGGGATTGGGAAATTGATGGTTCCGATGGTGTTTGTTTATGCTCCTACTATCCTCATTGTGCTGCCGGAATACTTCACCTTAACGTCATTTTTGCAAGTTTCACTAACTTGTGCATTTGGTGTATTTGTCATTGCAACAGCAGTGGCAGGTTTTTTTATGACATCACTTAATGGGCTATTGCGCTTGGGAATGGCGGTTTCAGGCTTGTTATTAGTTGCCCCCGGCACAGGCAGCGATCTGGTGGCTTTGTTTATTGTTGGGCCAATTTTTGCTCAACAGTATTTTGCTAATCGCAAGCAGATTCCTGAGAAATCAGCCAGCTAAAAATGAGTTTCTCATGAGTCAGGACAGGTTTGGGTTGATGAAAAGGGCGGCGAAGGGATGTACCAAAGTACGTCGATGAAGTCAGAAAGAATGACAAAAGTTGCCGTGCTAGGTGGGGGAATCGTCGGGGTTTGCTCAGCATTAGCTCTGGCTGAGTCTGGCGTTAACGTTTGTTTAATTGATGCCAATAAACCTGGCCAAGGCGCCTCTCGTGGGAATGCCGGAGTGGTGTCACCTTGGTCGGTGGTTCCCCAATCAACACCTGGGTTGTGGAAAAAAATCCCCGGATGGTTGCTAAAAGAAGATGGCCCCGTGTCTGTACGACCAGCGTACTCACCTCGGTTGTTACCTTGGGCGATACGCTTTTTTAAACAGGGAAAGTTGAGTCGTGTGTATGAAATTGCAGATGCTATGTCGGCGATTAATGCCTCCAATGTCGATCTTTACAAACACTTGCTGGGTTCATTGGGCCACGCGAAACTGATCCAAGACAGTCATTATGTCCATGGGTTTAGATCAGTAAATGGGGCTAGTTTAAAAACATTGGATTATGAAATTCGCCGGCAGAAGAACGCTGACCTTGAGCTCATTGATGCTGAGACTTTGAGTCGGTTGGAACCTGATCTATCCCCCGAGTTTCGATCTGCGGTGTTGATTAAAGGGCAGGCTAGAATTCTTTCTCCTGGTAGAGTGTGTGAGGTTCTGGTGGAACGATTTCAATCTTTGGGTGGCGAAGTTCGACAGTCGAGGATAGATAGCCTTACTCCCGGGGATAGCAACGCGGGATTGTGGGAGGTGCAGACTTCTCAGGGAAGCATTTCGGCAGATCAGGTAGTGATTGCTTTAGGTGTTTGGTCTGGAAACCTGTTGAAAAAGCTGGGTGTCAGTGTCTCTCTGGAAGCAGAACATGGATATCATGTTGAATTTCCTGAGCCCTCTGTGCAACTGAATCATTCAGTCATGGACATGGACTTAAAGATGGTCGCCAGTTCAATGGAGGGTGGACTAAGGGTGGCTGGCACCGCTGAGTTTTCCGGACTGGATTACCCCATGACTGAGAAACGGTTGGTCAGTTTGATTCACGGGGCTAGAAAAATGATTCCCGGCTTAAGGGATATCGAGCCGAATGTGTGGATGGGGACTCGCCCGTCCATGCCCGATTCACTCCCTTGTATAGGAAGTATCCCGGGCCACAATGGGTTAATCGCCGCTTTCGGCCACAGTCACTTTGGATTAATGATGGCGCCAAGAACAGCAGAAATCGTGAAATCGTTGGTACTTGGACAGTCGGTGGATATCGATCTGAATCCCTTTCGAATAGATCGTTTTTAACTCGGCTTCACTGCGCTGGAAAACGGATTTGGCTGGGTAGTGTTGATTTCGCTTTCGTGGTTTTTCATTTAGACTTCATTCTTTTTTAGGCCGTGGTTGCTACCCTGTTAGGTAATTCATGTTAATCAAATTAGGTATTCCCTTGGTATTTATCGTGCTGTGGAGCACGGGTTTCATAGGGGCTAAGTTTGGATTGCCGAGTGCTGAGCCGTTTACTTTTTTGAGTGTCAGGATGGCACTTAATCTTGTTGTGCTCGTAATGATAATCCCATTTTTCAAGGTGACCTGGCCGACCACTCGATGGGGGTATTTACATCTGTCCGTGGTAGGCGTCTTGATTCACGGGGTGTACCTTGGCGGCGTGTTCGCAGGAATTCATCATGGTCTACCCGCTTCCATTGCCGCCATTATTGTTGGCTTACAGCCACTAATTACTGCCCTTTTTGCGACGATTTGGCTCAGTGAATCTTTTTCCAAATTAAAGGGTTTGGGGTTGGTGGTCGGATTTGTGGGAATTTTCCTTGTGGTAGGGGAGCAGGGTGCAGTGGATGCTCACTTTAACTTTGTCGGGGTTTCATTTTGTATCGCATCGCTGTTTGGTATCTCGATTGGCACGATTTACCAAAAAAAGTTCTGTGTCAGTTTTGACTTATTGCCCGGAGTGTTCATTCAATATGCGGCGAATTGCGTGTTCATGACAGCGTTAGCGTTGACCTTGGAAACAGGGGTGATTGATTGGAATCTACAATTTGTTCTGACGTTAGGTTGGTTGGTTGTGGTGCTATCCATTGGTGCGGTGTTATTGCTAATGTGGTTAATTCGTCAGGGTGAATCCGGTGGTGTGGCCAGTTTGTTTTATCTTGTGCCGCCGATGGTTGCGCTGGAAACCTGGCTTCTGTTTGATGAAACGTTTGGTCTAACGGCGCTGGTTGGCATGTTTTTATGCATGGCAGGAGTTGCCATGGTACTAAAATCGCCGACGAAAGAAGATACTACTGGAAATCAGACTGTCTAGAAAACGAAGTATTATTCCCATTCTCTCGGGCCCCATGGGAGTGTATGACCCACTTGGCTGACTTCTCCAGTGAGTTTTTAGCCCGTTTCAAAAATACCCATTGATGAGGGTGTCTATATTTACATGTTTGGGCTCGGTCTGAGTATGCAGATCGGCGTTTTTTGCAATTGATTTTATAATGATCTTGGCCTTAAACTGAGGCTAATGCGATTGAGGAACATGCCTAATAAGTAGTCCAAGTCTTGTCCAATGTCTGACCGGGCATTGATCAAGTACTGACCAAACATTAGAAAACGCCATTAGAATTATCGTATCGATCATCATTACCCAAGGAGTGCGGCAGCAATTCTGAATCGAAAAACCTCAATAGATACGGTTGTTGACCTATATCTCTGATAGAGGCTCGATTGATGATGTTAACTGATGGATATTGGCAATTAGTATCGATCAAACTGACTTTTAACAAAATGACCTTGATGAAAAAATCTAAAGATAATGACGTTGATCAGTTGACCGCCCAGGACTTCGTCGATGAGGCTTATCGGCTGTCGGATGAGGAAGATATGCTGGTTTTCTATCGCAAATGGGCGGAAGAATATGACGCGAAAATGATGGATGGACTGGGATATTGTTCGCCTCGCCTCATTGCGGAACGATTGCATGCGTATTTACCAGACAAAGAAGCGAAGATATTGGATATCGGCTGTGGTACGGGTTTGACTGCCAAATATCTTCACGATGTGGGGTTCAGTGCGTTGCACGGTCTCGATCTTTCCCCAGACATGGTCGATGTCGCAGGAAAAAGAGGGATTTATGATGGGCTCAAAGTGGTAGATGTCAATCTCCCTTTACCCTATTTGGACCATGAATTTAGTGGGATTATTTCATCAGGAACGTTTACCCATGGGCATGTTGGTCCAGAGCCCTTTCATGAAATCACAAGAATTATTCGCCCGAGAGGGTTTCTTGCTTGCACGATTCACAGTGAGCTTTGGCAAAAAGAAGGCTTCGAGCAGACGCTGTCAGCACTGGAACAGTCAAACACTCTCAAGTGTGTCTACCGAGAAATGGGCCGATTTTTTGATGACGGAGAGCTGGAAGGATGGTTTTGTGTCTATCAGAAACTCGGTTGAGCGGATGCAAGCCTGAGTAGGTTCGGAAAGTACAGATAGTTCCAGTCAAAGACTCTGAAAAGAACGAGGATAAATCGGCGCCCACACAGTCATAGCCGGGGTAAATCAAAGGAAAATAGACGAAGATCTTATTTCCCTTTGTTATCCAGTGGGTTAAACGTCGATCAGGCTTTGGATTTTTTTCTTCGGTGAAACTAAACTAAGCCGATCATCGATATCGATATTGTCTCTAAAACTTAACGAAGATTAAGCTACCCATCCAGCATTTGCTTCCAATCCTGAATAAGGTCATTGATGTCCTCGATACCAACGGAGATTCGAATTAGGTTTTCTGGTGTTTTCGTGCTTTCGGATTCGCTTGTCTTGCGATGTTCGAGCAGACTTTCTACACCGCCCAAGGAAGTGGCGCGTTTAAATACTCGAGCTTTACAAGCCACTGCAATGGCCTCTTCTCTGCCGCCTGGTATCAGCACCGACAACATTCCACCATAACCACCGGACATCTGCTTTTTTGCTATCTCGTGACCAGGGTTACTTTCTAGGCCGGGATAACAAACGTATTCAACTTTTCGATGTGATTCTAGGTAAGATGCTAGCGCCATGGCGTTTTCACATTGTTTTCTTACTCGCAGAAAAAGCGTCCTCATCCCTCGAACCAGCAAATGCGCCTCCAGTGAAGCCAGTGTAGGGCCGGCCATAAGGCGGTGTTGTTTAATGCGTTGCCAAAACGGCGTGTCTTTCGCAGTTACCAACATTCCTGCTAATACATCTGAATGTCCATTCAGGTATTTAGTAGCGGAATGGCAGACCAAATCAGCTCCCCATTCAATGGGTCGGCAAAGCACAGGAGTTGCGCAGGTGGAATCCACAGCGACAATGACCTCGTGTTGATGGGCAATTTCACTGATTGCGGCGATATCTGCGATGTTCCATGTCGGATTAGCAGGGGTTTCAAACCAGACCAGTTTGGTGGGTGTGTGGGCGATGAGATTCGCAAATTCGTCGAGATTACTTGCATTAAACAGTGTGTATTTCAGACCGCGAGCTTCTGCGAAGTGTTCCAGCCAACTCAGTACACCGTGATAAATTGTGTCAGAAACCGCAATGTGATCACCTTGATGTAGGGCATGGAAAGCGGCGGTGCAGGCTGCGATTCCAGAAGAAAAAGACAATGCTTGAGCGCCACCTTCCAGCTCACACAACATGGCTTCGGGTAATGATTGTGCCAGTCCGTGGTCGCGGATATATGATCGATCATCCGGCAATGAGTAGTCGTCGAGGCGGGCGTAGGTGGTTGACACATGGATGGGCGAAACCACAGCGCCGGTGGTAGTATCTTCGTGTCCCAAGGCTTGGCTGATTCGTGTTTCGGTGGATAGAGACTGATCGTCGTGAATTGTCATTTTTAGTGAGCCACAGAGAAATAAAAAGAAGAGCTAAAAAAGTGGATATTTAACAAAGTAATGTTGAACAAAGCAATGCTAAAAAGGCAATGCTAAAAAAAGCAAGGTCATGATTCAGTCAATGTGATGACTATCGCGTCGGACCGTGGGTTATCAGTTTTTGGGTAAAAAGGTGGTCCTACCGAGCTCTTGAGCCTGATCCAGATAAGACTGCCGTACCGGTAATGGCGTGTTATCGTGGAGTTCGTAAAAAAAATGTGTCGTGACATCTCGAAAGCCACAATAATCCCAAGTGCCGACATTTAACTGGGTATGTAATGCCTCGTCGTATTTTCGTTTGGCCAATGCTGCTTGGCTGGCTCCCGCAGTGGCAAGTACCAAGATTTTCCTTTCTTGTAACAGTCCACTTTTGGGGTCCAAGGGGTCGGTCCAAGCCCAGCCATAACTCACTACGCGATCGATCCAACCTTTGAGCATTCCGGGAACCGACCACCACCATATAGGAAAAATAAAGACCAAACCATCGGACCATTCAACCCGCTTTTGAAAATCCCGGACATCTTCTGGCATGGGTTGATTCTTAAATTGTGCAAAGTCGGCTTCCGTCATCGCGCTTTGAAACCCTTCGGCATAAAGATCGCAGACATCAACAACACACTTGGTCTGTTCGAGGCCAGCGACCACTTGCTTTAGTAAAGCATGATTAAAACTGGTTTGAATGGGATGGGTGATGATCGTCAATATGTTCATGTTGTTTGTTTCGTGTCTTCTATTTGGTGTCCGCTTATCTCATGCTTATCATTGCTTTTTTATCGTTTCATCAACATAACAAAGGGAATCGGGACGAGGGAGCATATTACTAGTGCGAAAAACACATTTCCATAGCCCAATGTATAGGCCTGTAGCGTCATTTCATGCTCAATCAATAACAAACTCGTCAGACTGTCAAAATGCCAATAGTCAAAGCCATTTTCGAAATGAAAAACTTTTCTTAGAGGGACCATGAGCGCGCCAATTTCTTCATGATTTATCTGCATGGAGCGACTGAGAATGGTCACCGCTAATGCAACGCCTAAGCTGCTGGACAAGCTGTAGGTTAATGAAAGTAAGGTCGCGGCATAGGTTCGCAAGAGGGGGTCGATGGTGGCATAGATCAGCGCCAGCAGCGGAATCCAGATAAAGGCGAGGGACAATCCCTGGGACACAGTGGGCCAGAAAATATCCCAGACGCCGATGTTCATGTTGTAATGTGCCATGTACCAGCTGGACGCTGAAAAAACCACTAGCCCGCTGATCAACAAATACCTAGGGTCGATTCGATTCACCAGTAGTCCTGCAAAAATGAGACCAATGATTTGCGCTACTCCTCTTGGAATAGACAACACACCGAGAGTTATCACTTCCACTCCACGTAACTGCGTTAGCATCATCGGCAAAAGCACCATGGGTATCAGCCCGATAGCGGCATAGATGAGGGTAATACATAACCCTATCACTAGATTTCGGTCGCGAAAGACCGCCCAGTTCAAGAAAGGCGTTCGACAGTGCAGCGTATGAATAACGTATAAATAAAACGCGGCTAACCCGACAACACTGAAAGTGATGATGGTGGTAGAGTGAAACCAGTCTAAGCGATGGCCGCGATTAACGAGCAGTTGTATCATGGTTAATGCGATCACTAGGGTAAGAAAACCTGTCCAGTCAAATCGAGCCGGACGCTGGGCCAGGGAAGGTGTCATAAAGATGCTGCAAAAGAAGAATGCGATGAACCCGAAGGGAACAATGCTAAAGAACGCTAATCGCCAGCTCACAAGATCGGCAAGCCACGCACCAACCGCGGGTGAGAATACCCATCCGGAGGTGATGCCGATGGACCATAGGGAGAACGCTAAACTGCGTTTACTGACCTCGAAGGTTTCGAGAATGACGGATTGGGATAAAGCCAGAATCGGTGCGCCCGCGAAGGCTGCTATGACCCTCCAGATAATCAGTTCCTCAAAAGTAGACACGGTACCCACCATGGCAGAGGCGGTTGAAAACGTACCGAGGGTTGCCATCATCAGCCTCTTAGCGCCAAATCGTTGACTCAGCCAAGGTGTCAAAGGAATGCCAATGGCCCCGGCAACGACACTCGCGGTGACAGCCCAAGAAACTTCATCCATGCTAACGGAAAGGCCGCCTTGAATTTGTGGCAATACCGCGTTTGGTAGAGTCCAAGCGGAGGCATAGACTGCTGAGGCCAGTACCACGGCAATGAAGCTCAACCACTGGCTCAATGTGGTGTGTGAACGCTGAACTTCTCCCTTCATTATTCTGGAGTGTGGTGAACGAACAACCCAAGGTGTTGGCGAATCCAGGTTGCCATTTTGGTCTCAACCTCCGTGTCAATGGCGATGGTGGTTGTCATACCTGCTCGTGGCTTTAAATCATGTTTACGCAAACCATGTTTAGGTAAATCATCAATGCTGATATGCACCGGGACGCGCTGTACCACTTTGATCCAATTTCCCGTGGCATTCTGGGGCGGAAGCACCATGAATTCGCTCCCCATCGCAGCGCTAATGTGTTGAACCGTTCCATGCCACTTTACTGATGGATAGGCATCAATGTGGATTTCAACGGATTGCCCGAGGTTGACGTGGGTGAGCCGTGTCTCTTTCAAATTAGCCTCAATCCACCACTTTTGGTTGCTCACTAGACTAAAAACAGGGCGGCCTTCCTGTACCCATTCACCAATTTGTAAACTCAGTCGTGTCACGAGACCGTCTGCTGGAGCCACAATTTTCGTGTCCTGCTGTGACAGCAGAGCGTTGTTTCGGGCCGCGATTTCCTCCAAATACAGGGGGTGCTGTTCGATGGGCTGATTAATGTCTCCACCAAGCTCGGTCAAAATTTGCTGCGCCTTTTCCTGACTAATGAGTAGATTTTGTTTCGCGATATCGAGCCGGTGTGTGGTGGTTTCCAGTGTGACGACTGATCCCACATTGCGCTCAAACAAGTCCTGTTGGCGCTCAAATTGTTTTTGCCTGAACTCGATTTGCTTCTGCGCATGATCAAGTTCAGCCATTGCTCGCCGATAGCGCGAGTGTAGAGATTGAATATGGAGTAAGACCGACGCTAATTTCGCATTTGCCCGCGCGACAGCGATGTGATGAGTTCGGTCGTCGAGACTGAATAGAACCTGGCCTTTGCGGACCAACTGATTGTCTTCAACATAGATGGAAGTGACTCGACCGTCGATGTTTGGGCTAATCGACGTAACGTCAGTTTTGACATAGGCATTGTCCGTGCTCACAAAACGGGCTTCCATCCCATACCAAGTGACTCCGGCCGCAATGGCAATCAAAGGAACGCAAAGCATTAAGACGATTCGTCTAAAGACGGACATGGTTGTTTATGAGCAACGTGGGCTAGTTTAGGGTTGTTCGGAATGGTGAGATGTCGCTAGCCATTAGGTCAGCAGTGCTTTGAGGGTTCGCTCATAACACTCAGACAATAAATCGAGATCTGCGATGGATATCTGTTCATCGATTTGGTGAATAGTGGCGTTAATGGGGCCGAGCTCCACCACTTGCGCTCCGGTGGGTGCAATAAATCTGCCATCAGACGTGCCGCCGGATGTTGATAGCTCTGTGGTATTGCCAGTGACAGCGTGAATACCGCTAACCACAGCCTCTACCAGCCTCCCCCGTTTGGTTTCGAACGGCTGGCCGCTCAGGTTCCAGATAATGTCGTAATTTAGGTTATGTTTCTCTAACACCGATTCCGTTGTCTTCATCAGAGATTCTGCGGTGGTTTCGGGTGAGAAACGAAAATTAAACACAATGTCCATTTCACCAGGAATGACGTTCGTTGCCCCGGTACCGCTATTGATATTGGAGAGTTGTAAGCTGGTGGGCTGAAAGTTTTCATTACCTTGATCCCATTGGATAGCAATCAATTCGTTCAGTGCGGGGATACTACGATGCATGGGATTATCCGCTTGGTGAGGATAGGCGATATGGCCCTGTTTACCTTTTATCTTGAGTCTCGCCCCGAGTGAACCTCGTCGCCCGACCTTCACAACATCGCCGAGTTTGGCTGTGCTGGTGGGTTCGCCCACAATGCACATGTCGATATCGATTTCGCGTTCCCCCAATACTTCCATCACCGCCCGTGTGCCATGAACCGCGGGACCTTCTTCATCGCTAGTGATTAATAACCCAATGGTACCTTGGTGATCAGGGTGTGATTTAACAAATCGTTCACAGGCGGTGACAAAACAAGCAATACTGCCTTTCATGTCTGCAGCGCCTCGTCCATGTAACATACCATCCACGATTTTTCCGTCAAAAGGTGGAATCCCCCATTGATCAAGGGGACCGGTGGGTACCACATCTGTGTGCCCGGCAAAGACCATCAGCGGCTTCGCCGAACCTCGTGTGGCCCATAAGTTGGTCACATCACCGAAAGTCATGGTTTCAATACTAAACCCCATCGCGGATAATCGAGCCCCTAGCATTGCCTGACAGTCGGCATCTTGGGGGGTGACCGAGGGTTCCTGAATTAGCTGCTGTGCAAGATGAACGGTGGGAGAATACGAAGGCGACGGTTCGGTCATCGTTGATTTTCTGAGATTAAAGATTTAAGGTCCGAGATTGTAGCAACGAATACCAGCCAGTCGTAGAATTTTAGAGCACCATAGGCCTGAGGTTTAGACTTGAGGTTTAGACTTGAGGCTTGGACTTGAGGCTTATGCCATGCTTCGTGCCATATCCCGTGTCAGGTATCATATTGCATCGATCTAGAACATCTATTTCGAATCACAGAGTGTCATTAGGCTTGAGTTTATGTCTTCTTTAAGTGCCCAAAGTTCGATCAACGATTGGTTTTCAACCTCGTTGGGTAGGGCGCTATTAGACGAGGAAAGGCGCCGTTGTTTGAAATTGCTTCCATCTGGATATTATCCGAGCAGTTTGCAAATCGGGTTGTCTCAACGCAATTTTCTGGAGCAAGTTGAGACTCGATTTCGGTGTTTCGTGGATGATCATTCCATAAAGAAACCGTCGGGCAGCTTAGCCCGAAGGGGAAACCCAAACGGTGTGGCCATAGCGAATCCTGAAGCGTTGCCGTTTGGCGAAAAAACCCATGATTTAGTGATACTGCCCCATACGCTAGACTTTTCCCATGATCCCCATGAAGTGTTAAGGCAGGTTGATCAGGTTCTTAATCCAGAAGGATATGTGGTGATTATTGGTTTTAACCTGTTCAGTTTCTATGGTTTGATCTGTGGATTTTATAAAAGCAGCGGGTCCACCCCGTGGAACGGAAATTATTACAGTGTTAGACGGGTCCAGGATTGGCTGTCTCTCTTGGGGTTCGATCTTGTTGGAGCTGGAATGATGTCCTATGGTCCACCGATACAAAATCCGATTTATCGCGAAAAGCTAGCTTTTATGGAAAGCGCGGGAGATCGATGGTGGCCGGGTTTGGGTGGCGTTTACGTTATCGCCGGGAGAAAAAAGGAAATGTCGATGAACGCAGTTTCTTCCCGAGGAAGACGTTGGCGTCAGCTATTGCCGAGTATCGCGAAACCAGCGGCTCAACCGGCAGTTCAATCTGCGAATCGGCGCACAACGAAATCGGGTGTCAAATTGGTGGTGGATAATAAGCCCATTGGATAGGACTATTCAACAAGGCCCATTGGACAAACACGGTGGGTGTATAGATAGAAAGTAGCGTTGTGACTTTAATGCTATCGCAAGCTTTAAGGTCTCTTTTCAGAACGCTTTGCAGAGCTGTATATCGGCCTTAACTTTAGGAGCGCAGGCCTTTAGGATCAAGATTTTGAAGATCGAAGCCTGACGAAACCAGAAAAACTAGACACTAATTTAGGAAACTATGTCGCTTCAACAAGTAACAATCTATACCGATGGCGCTTGCCGTGGAAACCCCGGCCCGGGAGGGTGGGGCGTCTTATTGATGTTTAATGAAAACGAAAAAGTACTTTGTGGTGGAGAGAAAGACACCACCAACAACCGGATGGAACTCACCGCCGCTATCCAAGCTCTGATAGCGCTGAAAGTCCCCTGTTCGGTAGATTTGTACACGGACTCCCAATATGTCAGGAAAGGGATTTTGGAATGGATGGCTAATTGGAAAAAAAGAAACTGGATGACGGCGGCTAAAAAGCCTGTTAAAAATCAGGACCTATGGCAGGCGCTGGATGAACAGACTGTGAGGCACAACATTCAATGGCACTGGGTAAAGGGCCATGCAGGTGATCCGGGTAATGAACGCGCCGACCAATTGGCGAATCAGGGCATTGACGAGTTGGTCTAGTGTCTTGGTCTGACATTTAGCGATTCAATCCGTTCGAAAACCTCCCTTAAGTCCGCCACAATAAAGGCGTCAAAAAATAGTGAAAAACTCATGAGACAAATCATTCTCGATACCGAGACCACCGGCCTCGAAACCTCCCAAGGTCACCGAATCATCGAAGTAGGTGCCATTGAAATGATTGATCGGCGACTGACCAACAATCGTTTTCACCATTACATTAATCCGCAACGGGAAATCGATGAAGCTGCAGAAGAGGTGCATGGTATCTCGCTGGAAAGCTTAGCGGATAAGCCCTTGTTCGGCGATTTGGCGAATGAACTGTTAACTTTTCTCAAAGGTGCTGAGCTCATTATTCACAACGCGCCTTTTGATGTTGGGTTTTTGAACCATGAATTTAAGCTGGCTGGACTTGGCGAAAATCTGATCGACGATCATTGCACCATTTTGGATTCTCTGGTGATGGCGAGAAGCAAACACCCCGGCCAAAAGAACAACCTGAATGCACTGTGTCGACGTTATGATGTGGACAATACCCAACGGACGCTCCACGGTGCATTGTTGGATGCTGAAATTCTGGCGGACGTTTACCTGATGATGACTGGTGGGCAGGCGACGCTTTTGGGTGAAAACGAAGATCTGACTGACCATAATCGAGAACGCGTCAAGGCGGTTTACCAAGGTGATGCCCACATCAGTACTCCGGTTATTCACGCCACGGATGAAGACATGCTGGGCCATGAAAAATGGATGCAACTAATCGAAGAAAGCACGGGAGAAAAAGCGATTTGGAGTCAGTTGACTGCGGAGCTAAATGAGTCTGAATCGAGTGAACTTTCTGCCTGAGTGTGCGTTTTCAATGACTTCATTTTGTCTCTGATTCGACTCCTTTCGGATACCGGCGGTTAGGCAGCTTTTATCCATGCAAGACGTCTTATTCGATCTTAGTCTCGCCGCGCTGAATACCGGTTGCCCCGTCGAAAAGACAACGCTGGTAAATCGCCTCTGCGACCGTTGGTCCACGGGGGAACTCAGTATGGAGACCGATGAGCCTATTTTGAGAATCGAAAATCCAGGCCACCCAGAAAAGCTACGACTCGTTTCTCCTCGAGATTTAAAAAAACGAAAACTTTCCACGCCGTTAGGACAAAGCATCTTCATTCACGCACTGGCCCACATTGAATTTAATGCAATCAATCTCGCGCTAGATGCGGTTTATCGGTTTCGGGATATGCCTGGGCAGTTTTACACCGATTGGCTATCCGTCGCGAAAGAAGAAGCAAATCACCACTACCTGCTTTCCCAGCGACTGAACGACTTTGGTCGTGACTATGGCGATTTCCCAGCCCACAACGGACTCTGGGACATGGCCCTGCAAACGGATCAGGATCTTCTGCAACGAATGGCCTTGATCCCCTGCGTGTTTGAAGCCCGAGGGCTGGACGTCACTCCGCCGATGATTAAACGTCTTGAGATAATGGAAGACGAAAAAACCGCTGACATCCTTCGATTGATATTGAAGGAAGAAGTGAGACACGTCGCCGTTGGTCAAAAATGGTTCAAATACGAATGCCAGACTCGACACCTGGACGCGGAAACGACGTTAGTTGAACTCATCCAAGAACATCTACCCAACCGCAAACAGGGCCCGTTCAATTTCGAAGCCCGTATTAAAGCAGGTTTCTCAGAATTCCAGCTAACGAGAATGGAACAGTTCACTTAATCTTCCACACCACTTTTCTTGTGAAACCACTCCCGCAAATACATTTCCACGTATTTAACCTTTGTTCGAAATAAGTAAACCGTCCCTGAGTCTTATTGTTCTTTGTGATGGTTTATAGACTGTTTTTTTGAACGAGGTAACGTAATCTGCTTCCATGTTAGAAAACCAGATAAGGGCTAAAGCGGTATGACCATGAATAACGTGTATGTTTCTTATTCAAGGCGATCAAACTATTCATTTGTCTCGAAGTTAGTGGCGGCGGCGAAGGGATTGTGCAACCCTACGTCTGTAACTTTGATTTAGGTTGAGTCATTATCGTCGTTCCACACGATATATCGCTTGTCGGCATTGCTCCATTCATCGTCAATCTCGACGAGGATGGCACTGACAA
>WLWI01001980.1_pt1 | contig 17711 bp, 6 predicted proteins | sample 6701501 | NCBI WGS metagenome assembly WLWI01 (sample SAMN12718690, study PRJNA515312) | sponge metagenome | isolation source: marine sponge | host: Mycale hentscheli | place: New Zealand: South Island, Marlborough, Capsize Point | collected 2014-11-01
GTCAGAGCTATTCAGCTTTCAAAATGAACAAAGCTGTTTATTAGAGGTAATCAATTGATCAATACATAAATATAATACAATAAGTTTAATTTCCTTACCTTATTAGTATTGCAAGGACAAAAAAAAATACAACTATAAGGTCGCTATTTGACTTCCCCCCCCTAGCAAAAAATCCTGTATCAAACCCTGATATGCATCAACATGGATTGCTATGCTTTCATCAGGATACTCAATTCTACCTCTTTAGCCATAGTTACTGCTGTAAATACCAGCAGCATTATTTATTTTCAATGTTCTGCAAATTGAACTGAGTTCATGGACCAATCAATATCATGAAATTTAATATGTAATTGTGATGTAAAGGTTGAATAAATCTGCATGCTGAGTGTCCACTTTACCCACCCAGCCAATCTGGAGAGGGCCAGCATTACCATCACCCCTGTATAATGTGAACATTATGAAACGTTCTCTAATTCTCTAAGGAATACGCTAGAGAGAAAGGGAATATCTAACCTATATACTTTCTATTTAGATGCATAAAATTTTCAAAGATGTGCTTCCTTATAAAAACTCACTAATTATAACTTTCCTATCTTGTGGCACAGTTATGAAATGGAATGTAATACCTGAGCAGCAGAAGTTTTCACAGGGGTTGCTAGAATACTCTCTACATCGCCCCTGAAGCTTTTTCTTCGTCAGGAGAATGTTTACAGGCTGATAGTTCTTTAACACTCTGATCCATTGTAAGCTAAGGGGATCAGGTCAACTCTAAAAAAGCTGTTTAAGTCCTGACTCTCGAATTGACTCCGCAAAAGAGAATACAGGGCAGTAACACTGTAGTAACCAAAAGAGGTCGGTCCGATTACTCATTGGGTCAACCACATCCCGCTTTGAGTGGACAAAATGGGTGTGGTCGGTGGTACAAATAAAAACTGGATCAGACTGGGAAGTAGCTACGATGAAATCGGCTGAAAAGTCTAGTAACTTGTCCTTGAAGCGTTTTATCTCAAAGCAACTCTACGCTTGGCTATTATACTCGTTTAACCGTATTTGGCACATATTTTAAAAAGTAAAGAAGTATTTGTTCATAATATCAGAAATGAAGCTGAGCATGTATTAGAGTCGTACGTTAAAGGCCAGGCTGGACAGGTATGGGAGAAAGCGTTACTTAGTATTATGAACAAATAGTGTGAAACTCAGGCGTTTTATGTTAGATAATTATGGTGTTCACTTCAATTTTGTGTGTTAATAATTACAACAGTGATAATACAAAATACTTGATATAAACTGCAATTTCTTTTTTTGTTAGCTAATGGAAATATCAGGGCTGCATTTTATGTTACTAGAGTAGCTAAATGAGTCTTTGTTGTTGCTTTTTTTATTGTTAGCTTGTTGTTTTAATTGTTTGTTGTTTTTTGCTGTTGTTTTTTCCCTGCTTGATATTATTATGTTCATTAATTTATGGAGTCTAGTTACTTGCCAGGCTACATGCCCATGTATCCTGAACATTTTTAAATTTCTTACATGAAATACTTGTGTTATTCATAAACCATGAAACACTTCTAAAAATTAACTGCAATTGGTTTAAATATAATAGGTATTGATTGATCAAACTTGAATAAAAATTGGAAACTAAAGATTCCATGATACATGCTAGAGTGGTCAAAAAAATTTCGTTAACACATACATGTGTACATGTACATACATACAATACATACACACATACATACATACATATACATACATACATACACACACACATACACACACAAGCAGAAAACAAGACTGTTACATTATTGATATTCACATGTTATGACAGCGAAAACCATTCAATGCTTCCTGAATTCCCTTGCACATTACAGTGGTTATGGTTGCACCTGGTTGTTATAACAATGGTTACCTACCAATTGGTTACTCTTAAGTGTTGTGGCTAACTAACACTGCCTGAAAAGATTCCATTGACAACCAAACAAAATCCGCTAGTTATCAACTGATTATACACTAATTTAAGATCTTGTTATGGTTGTCAACGGACACTTTTGATGCAGTGTAAGACATAAAGTGTCTGGTACTTAATGCAATTATATGAAACAGCTCATCATAATAGGTGGAATGTAAAATATTACTCCCGCCTTCCATATATTTTCTGACTTTATGAAACTTGTATTTCAACTGAATACTAGTTGAATCATAATAAGTTCATTGATTAATATAGCTACTGGAGAAAAAGATTGAGAGACACATAATATGAAATTTAAAAAAAGATAATTGGTGACATCAGAAAGCATGACTGAAAAAGTAATCTGTGTATATATTGCAAACATTAATTTTCTGTAAGATCTAAAAATTGTTTCTCACTGTCCATCAATTCCTCAGACATCCGTATCATTCATCGTGAAGATAATAAGACCAAGGGGGAAATAATTCAGTTGGTGTAGTTGTTTTTACCTAAGTAGTGTGCATATTATAATACCCACTAAATTTGGTGGCCATGACAAAAAATGCTAACTTCTATTTAAATTGATGAAGTTTTTTGTTGTTAGATAATAATAATTGTACAACTTAGATGATCAGCTTATACCATAATGCTCAGAAGTTAAAGCTTCTTATTTTTGGTATAGGATACCTGATATAATAGATTTTTTCTACAAGCTGTCATTTTAATAATACTTTACTTATTGTAATCGTGTGTGTCTGTAAATATATAACATTTTCAGGTGAAACGATTATGGGAGGTTGGTCTTCCTAAAAATATATTATCTAACTATTTCCCATTGTGGGTAAAGGGTGATCAAACTTACATGGTGCCACCCACAATTTCAATTCAAACTTCATCCAATTCTTCTGAAGACATTCTTCATGACTTATTGAATAAGTTTGGCAAAAGTAAGAAAATTGGAATGGTGGTGATCCAAAAAGCAAGGACTCAAATACCAACAAGTTCTATTGAGTACTGTACAGAATCGTTCTCTGACTCTTCAACTTCGGGCTTCAAATTTGAGGAAGTAGAGCACATACAAGAAAGTAATTTTACTGTTTTTTACCATTCCCATGGTGTAATGAATGCTGAAATAAATGATAAGGATGAAGTCAATAATGAAGGATTTTCTGAGGCAGTGGCACACCTGGATGAAAGCCGAAATCGTATTGACCGTTTTTTTAAGCCTAACCTCGTTAGACATTGGAAAGTAATTGCAATGCCTTCGGTACAACGTTCTAATTTCAATCCTATAGATTTTATTGCTCTTCAGGAAAATGAAAATATTGAATTCCTATTTGTGGATGATATGAAAAGTGTTAATTCATTAGAGAAGTGGTGGTGGATAACATTTGAAAACCACGATACTGCATTTATGAAGAATCAATATGACTTGGCTTTGTCGTACACCACCTTGTTACGCCATTTAACTCCAGCTGTGATTTCTTCTTTGCACTCCTACATGCTTTATCATTCCGAAGAGAATAAACGAAATTTTAGCAATAATTTTCCACATGTTATGCGATGGTGGACTCAGTTAGAGAAGGCGGATACCATTTTAAACTTTCAAGAAGAATTTGCTGATACTTGGATTAATAGCATTGTGGCAGGACTGAAAGGAAATTATCATAGAGCAGCACTTAAGTCACTCAATAAATATTTTGGGGATTATCCTTTCATTTTGGGAAGTGGACCATCTGTTATTGATAAAATTTTGGCTACTCTAATTAGTGATAAATACTAGCTACCTTTAAAGCAAGTAGCCAAATTTTATAAATCTATTAGTAAAATGCATAAAAAGTTAACTGACAAAAATATGATACATACTGAAAAATATGATTCGAGGAACAAACTTAATCAGATAGAGTTAAAACTATCAAAGTCATTATTTTTTAAATGGTGACAAAATAACTGATGATGATGTTAAACTATTTGAGGAGCTTTCATGCATTTTTAATGTAGTTGATTCTTTTGTACCTATACTACTAACATCGGAACAGTTAGTAGTTTATGAAGGACCACTTAACAAGTCATTATTGGAGCTCCTGGAAGTGGAAAAACAGAGTTGTTGAAAGTAAAAGCTAGAGAATTGGCACTGAAAATAATGATGTGTAGTGAACAGTTTAAAGTTTTGTACATAGTAGCCACAGGATCTCCGAGTGGAGATCCATTGCTTAGCTACCAGATGAAAAAGTACTTTGTGAAATATCCTCCTGTGGAAGTTTTGTCGGTCATATTGGAAGAAGAAACCGAAGAATTAGATTATTTTGTAAATCTTTCAAGGGAAAAAATGACTGAAAAAACGACAGACGGGAAGCTGAAGTACTCTCGTGTATACTTAGATGAGTACTGGATTGGCTGCAAGCCTAAAGAACATGAAGTTATTGTAGAGATGGTCTATAATATTCCAGGATATGTTTGGATCAGTTCAGTATTTTGATTATAATAAGGAACTCATGCTAACAAAGGAGAAAATGATAAGCTCAAAACAAAATAAAGACTTCAGAAATGACTTATTAAAACTGCTGTGAGTTCAGTCATGTAGCTAACAGAGAAAAAATTCATTATAAATTTTGATAAAACTTAGACAATGTCGGTGAAATGGAGCTAATTATTATCATTCTTTATTTGACATTAATTTACAGTGACATCCTTTGCTATTTGCAGTAACATTTTTTACAACATTATGTTTGGTAAAAAGTTGAGCATGAACAATTAAATGAAGGTTTGGTAATATCTTACACTGAGTTGAATACTAGCGATGCGACTTATCAACCTGAAAGAGTGTGTGTAGCTAATAATTTCTTTCTTACCATTTGGCAACTATCCATTTATTTGTTATGTAAAGTTACCGAAGTAGCTAGCTATCAGAATTGACACAAATTCATAAAGAGTTTCAAGAAAACATGCTAAATTGAATCTGCTCCTTAGAGGCTTTTTTCTTTCAAATCCTAGTACTTTACTTAGAGAAGGGTTAGTTGTTTGTCTCCTGCATTCACAAATCATTTCTTGCAAAATTGTCAACAAAATCCTCGGTTAACACTAGTTATTTTTCCTCAGTGCAACAATGACCTTGATGGCTTCACATTGATATAGCTACAAACGATAAAATATAAATAGCTAAGAAAGAAGGAAACAATAAAATAAGTTATCTTGTTGTGATAATTCTAATGAAACAAATTTATTTGAAAGCATACATTAGTTAAGCAAGGGTTAAGTCAAATATGGTTCATCATAATAATTTTAATTTCAAATGTTTGCCTTAAAAAGTTTATAAAAGGGATCTATTACTTAGCTACAGTTTGCTAAATGTCAATTATATATTTTTTTTCTTATTTATTCCAGTCACATACTTCAATGAAATTACAGACATACTGGGACATGCAATTTTGACATCATTGGTCATGTTATTTTATGTTATTGACAATAAATTTCGGACACACAACAACAAATTAGTCCTACCACTTTTATGTTGCTGTCTTCCAACCACTCCCCAAATTCCCACCTTGAGAAGTCACCCAAACTACTACATTTACTAAACTCTAGGAGTGTGGAATGAATAACAATGTAAGTAACCGAGACACTATGGGGTCGGTTTGTTGAATTTATATTTTTGTATGTATACGCCGAACTCACTATCCCACTCTTACCCGTCCCCGCGCTACAATCGTTATGTCCTTAGCGTTTCCTTAGCGATTATTATTTGTAAAACAGCGATTTTACTACTGACTGACCCGCATATTTGTCAAGAGGTTGGGGTTTGGTCGTTGTTTCTCGCTATGGAACGTACACAAGCAGAAGATGATCCAGAATTTACGGGTGATAATTCCTATGTGTCCTATGAGGATAGAAAGCTAAGTGGTAAGAGCGAGGACAACGATAGCCCTCCAGCATCTAGAGAGGATTTAACTAATGTGATGGACTCCAGTGATGAATCACTAGATTCTGATGACGATAGTATTGACAAAAGTGAAAGTGAAAAACGACTTATTGCTCCGAGTGATGACGACTCAGCAGACTTCGGTGGCAAAGGAAAGAATAGTAAAGGTAAAAACATATTTAAAGCTCCAAATATAGATGATTCAGTTGACACAGATGAAGGTGAAAGTCCTAATAGAAAAGATTTATCATTAAACCTTGAGCAAGAAGATATTAAAGGTGAAGAAGATAAATGGAAGAAAACTTTGAATAAAAGAACTATAATAATTGTGCTGGTTTTTAGTTTTGTTCTTGTAGCAATAGTTGTCCCAATATGTATAATGAACATTTTAGAGATGCTCAAAATCTTCCAATTAGAATCCATTTTGAAAAACAATGGAAACATTCCAAAAGATATCATTAACAATAGGATCGCTGCTTTGGAAAATAAGGGAATTAAATCAGATGAATATGCTAAACAACTCAAGACTAACTTAGATTCTGTTCAAGCTAAAATTAACAACCTCGATATCACACTTGAAGATGCTAGATCAGTTTTTACACCTGGTTATCGTCGATTACTTTCATCTTGTGCACAAATTCGAGAAAGAGATTCCACTAGCACATCTGGCTACTACTTTATAAAGCTCTCTACAGGTCAGCTCAGGAGTGTCTATTGTGAAATGGAGAGATGTGGTGAGGGAGGTTGGACAAGAGTGGCAAACCTGGATGTCGATAATTGCCCAGCAGGATTCAAGTCAAAGCAATTTGGATCTATAGCTACATGTGTTACAGTGAAGGATAAAGCAAACTGTTCCCCCATCATCTACTCAACGCTTGGAATTCGTCACTCCAGAGTATGTGGAAAAGTAAGAGCATATGCAGATGGAACTCCAGATAGTCATTCAAAAAGTCATTCTAACAATATGAATCAAAATTACTTAGATGGCATCAGCATTACATCGAACTCCGAACATGTGTGGTCATTTTTTCTGGGATGGTGTGACTCATGTAATAACCATTATAATTTAAACTTTCTGTCCACTGATTGGGCTTGTAGTAGAGCCAAAAGCTGCCAATTTCGCAATGGTAAGTTTTGTAATATTGAATTATTTTCTTCACAGCAGTGTGGTACTACATTGTCAATGTTTCACAAAGATGTTAAACCCAGTAAAAGTAATTTAAAAGTAAGAGTTTGCCGCAATCAAGCTAGGACTGATGAAGATATAGCATTAAAAACTATAGAGCTTTATATAATATGAACACATAATAATATCATCTTTAGCATTTGTGTATTTTTGTATAATTTTAATCTAGTGCTTTAATTCACATTGAATCAATGGTAGTCAACACTGTGTTAAATTCATCTCAGCTCATGATTGTGTAAATAGGCTATTATTTACAGTTAATTCATACACAGACCACTTTTTCATACTCATTTCAATTTTTGTTCTTTGTAAATTATACAGTTAATACTATTTTTTTCAATGTAAGGGTGAAGAGAATAATTACAAGTTTGCTGCACTACTATTTTTTGGTTTGGCTTATAAAAATTATGTACAAAGTAAGAGTAAATATTCCCAACAGTTTAGCTTGATGTATTGTAATAGCCTTGGGTAAATAGAATATTTTGAATGCCTGTATTCCAAATGTTATATTATTCCAATATATAAGCCCCTTAATTATTTATGTTAGAACATTACTCACTGACCACTAAAGGTCTATGCGACATACAAACAATAGTATAAAGAGAGGGAATGTTTTGCTTCTTTTAGGCTGCCACACTGACTGGTATCTTCTCCCACTAGAATTAGTTTCTTCACATAGCTTAGTTTTATAAAATGTGCCATTGGGTAGGACTGCACATTGTAAAATATCACGAATTTTTTTATCTTTAGTCCTCTGCGTTTCCTACTGCAATATTTGCTGGGTTGTCAATTGATATTGACCAAAATGTCTTCATTGTTACAAATAACATCCCAGGCGGCTGTCCTAGTTTAAACAGATAAATTCATAAATTAAGTGATCTAGGCATTCCTGACTATTTTTTTTACACACATAGGCTATTAAGAAGATTTAAAACTAAGGCACATCTTCAGCTCGGTGACAATTTCTATTGTATGCTATGCTAAATATAATTATTTTGTATACTATCTTTTTAAAGTAACCCCAGCTTAACGCATAAGTAGTAGTCTTAGTAGTGATGGTAGTATTAGTGGTAGTAGTTGGTTGGAAGAATAGGAGATCTTAGAAGTTGTTGGTACACTATCAGTACGATTGGACCTTGATAGTGGTGATTTTGTCAATGCAGCCAAAACTAGTCATGTGATGGAGATAATTCCATCAGCCAGCTACTGTTGAGGCCTTCAAAAGAAATAATGTCTAAGTTTCCGAACAGGGGGAAGACCATCTGGGATCTTCACTTGGAACCAATGAGTTAAATTTGTGAGAGCCAAAGTAGAAGAATATTCGAAGGAATTTATTCAATTATGTTTAGAAATGCAAACACTAAGTCTCATGCTGTATTTGCTGCATGGACTCATAAATTTAGAAAGGACTTTTGTGGGGATTGGGGCCAGAGATTGCTTGCACTTGGGCCTGGGCCTGGTCAATCCCGAGGTAAAATCGCTGCCACCAGAATCTTTGTGTAAATAGCTACCCAATGCCTTCACAGATTTGCATAAAAAGTTCTAATTAAAGGGAAAGGGGTCTATGACATAGAACTGAAAAACACAAACTCTACAGATGAGACTACAAATCAAGGCAATGTGGAGCCCTTAGCCACACTGCCCTGTTACACACACTCTCAATACTAAATACACTAAATACAAAATACACTGAATACAACCTTAATGATCCCACACGTAATCCACACTACACAACACACATGTTTTCTCTCAGACACACAGTTTGATAAGTGGCAGTTCATCCTGGTGGGCGTGTTCCCGTTCCCTACAGAGTATTGCCTGACATTGAAAAAGACCTCCACTTGATTGAGGAGGCAATCACAATACATTGTCTTCCAAAACTGACAGGCAAGCTTCCACCAGCTGACCTGCAGAGAACATTTTTTGTGTTACACACAAGGTTGAGAGGACTTGGACTAGCTAATCCTGTGAAGCAGAATTTGGTTCAAATCTAAGGCCAACTTCAAATAACGGCTTCAATAACAAATTAATTGTCAATCACTATTCAGAGTATCCCAACCAAATTATCACAGAACAAACAAAAGCAAGGCTAAAGGCCTCTTCATAAAGCTGATTGTCTCAAAGATATCCTTTCGTATACTTTACAATGTGCAATGGAATTTGCACAAGAGAAAGGCTTTCCATCTGGCTCATGGCCCAGCCTGTGAAGGAATATGGCTTGCTCATACATAAGGGAGAATTCCTTGATGCTATAGATCTGAGATATGGCTGGACTCTTGTACATCTACTCCTGACCTGTGCTTGTGGAGCAAAGCATACAGTAAACAGTATTTACATTGTGCCAATGACATTTGGGGACAAGCTACCACTTTGGTAACTTGTGTTCGGGATCTTCTATTCCTCACAAACGCCAGCAAGAGATGGCATCTGCTGCACCTGAGTGAATTCTGGTGCACCTGAACAATTGGAACTCATTATCACCCTATTCATGTTTCATTGCATGTGTGGGTGTGTGCTTGCACATGCCCACTGTGTATCACCCCACCTTTTCCTGTATGTACCATGTGCTCTTTCTTTTTCCTAATTATTACCCAAAAACCTAAGTTACTGAGACCTTGGCTCCTAGCTACTTACTATTGCATGTGCCTGTGCATGCCAACTAACATAGGCTGGTCCTTCGAGTTGCTCTACTATTAACCCGGGCTCAGGGACTTACAATCCCTGAACAACTTGTAATAATGTCTCCACCACTGAAACCGTATTGCAGTCACTCTTTAGAGAGGGTCAAGTTGCAAGACAGTGAACAGAGAGAATAGGGCTCTACTTGAAATTCCTATTAATGGTCTCTTGAGGAGGAAAGTTTGAAAAGACATATTATTTTGTGACCTACTCATGCTAACGAACCATAGCAGATTGCTTTGAAAAAAATGACACTAATGAGAGTGAGTCAAGGAACTTGAACATGCATCAATTCACACCTCTTATCCTGTCAACAACTGGGGGGATGGTAGCTCAAGTCAATAATTTTTATACCTAAAATAATAGCCTCAAAACTAGCAGAGAAATGGAATCAACATTATTATGATTAACCATGTCATTGTTATAATGCATCATCACATTCCGCAAGGCCTTATTTAGGAGGGGTAGAGGCAAGGGGTGACTACCCCCCCCCTCCCCCCACCCCTGGCAGTAGTTTTTACATTGCTATTCTTTTGCAAGTACTTAGAAGTAGTTGTAAATTACTTAGAGATCAATTTTGAAATAGCCAAAGCTCTCCTAATGCATAGTCTTGTTGTTGTTGTTGTTGTTGTTTTTTGATAAAAAAACTGATATAGCTGCATAGTGGTGAAAATCATGATTAAAAAATAATCAGGCTCTATAGAAAATGCAATATTATCTTCATAATTTTTTTTTGTTTTTAAACCCAGCTGCTTTTTAGGGCAGCTGCTATTACTTTATGTTATTATTATTTACATATAATTATATGTGATTATACCATAGTTGCTAGGGTAACTGTCATGGATTAAAAATGTCATTCCCCTGTTAATTTCCCCCTGCCTTTGTATATTTCTCCTGCTGCATGAGCTTTTTTGCACTTATTTTTACCAGCTATAATTCCAACATTACCAAATGGCAGCAGGAAAGTTTAGTTTCACATAATATAATTCTAAAGTTTAGCTATTTGGCTATATCATATTATAGCTAGCTAAATTCATCTTTTCCACTCTAAGTGAATAAAAGGAATAATAATAATGGTATAAATAATTACATATACATAAAAAAAAAATTTTTTTAACGACAAAGATATATGTTTAGCATTATGTGTTCATAGATAATACATAAAGTTTCAAACTCAGTTAGGTGGGTATTAGAACAAGTTGGAATAGTGGTTATGCTCATATGGAACTATGTAAAATACTGAAAGATATTACCAGGGACAGAGGTGCTTGATGATTGTAAATGCTGGCCAAATTGGTATTTCCTCACAAAAATACTTGCTTGTCATTGAGTAAATTAAAATGGTAGTGAAATTATGGGACCAAATAGTTATTAAACCCATGGCAACATCATCTTATAATCCCTCAGTCCCATGAGTAAACGATTACATAACTCAAGTTATTACAGGTGTTGTTTAACCATATTGACAAGCTCATTTGCCTAGCTTACCAGTTTTCAGGATTTCTACAACTACCTTTCCCTGGTGGTGCCTACCCTACTTGGTTAGAGCAGCTACTAAATTATCAGCTGGAGGTGTAGGGTACCCCAAAAGCCAAATTTAGAGTTACCAGTCAGTACAAATTAAGGCAGTGAAGATATCTAGCCTACAATAAGTCACTTACTGCACTCACCTGGGTGATGTGGTAAGACATTTCATTCTCAGGATTTATTTTTCACTGGTCCTTGTGGAAATAAATTAGCCTGCTCATGAAATATTTCACAGATATCACAATCTGACTCTGTGTAATAAGTATTATGTATTATCCATTACTTTATAAACATCCTCTGAAATAAATATGAACAGAAAAAAAAAGCTATATTAGGTAAAGTTTTTAGTGAGAAGAGATAACTAATACAGGGAATTTAAAATCACAGTTATGTCTAATTGGAAGATTTTAACAAATATAATCGGAAATTCAAGTTATTAAAACCTCAGTTATAAATCTAGCTTGCTTTTGTTTTGTTATTTTATTCGAAGGATGCTTAAAACTCTATATATTATACTAAAGCTAGACCAAGCTATAGACAAGTGACATTAATGTGTCTCCCAGGTATGTTTTTCTAGATACGGCCCTGAATTATCTTTGCTAAGATTTCCAATCCAGTGCAGCATTTGAGGATCATCCCACTCTAGTGTTGCCCATGCATTGAGGCCAGCTCCTCCACCATCTACTCTATGGAACTATTCACGTCAGAGTATCGACTAACTGTCTTTTTGGTCCATCTTACTTCTGTTAAAAAGTGTTAGTTCCTTTATAGAATACTAATTTACTAACCTATTGGGACTGGAAATCTATTACTGAAATTTTCATTTGTATGTAAATCTGGCAATCTTCATTGATTTACGCTAGCCACATCTGATAGGCCACTCCCATTTAGCTTGTATTACTCATCTATTCTACCATCAGGTGTGGATGCATGCCTATGATGGGGATATACCCAAATATATTTAGGTCAAAATTATGGATTATGAAATTTAATGCAAATGTAAATAATTTGGACATTTATTGATCAATGAATAACATGACTTAGCATGCAGTTTTTCTATAAACACATTTGCCTTTATTTGTATCCTTTTTTTTTTTCCTTTTTTTTTTTAATAAACCTATCTCTTTTTTTAACTTTTGTTGTTGATGGTGGTAAGGTAAAAGGTAAGCTACTCCAGAGTAAATCGAAACATAATATTTAATTCAATCTACCATAATATTATTATTAAATACTATGGTAAATTATATTATGTTTCGATTTCTGGAGTAGCTTACCCTTTACCTTTAAAATTAGAAGCTGACAAAACGTATTATAGTTTTGTCAGCTTCTGATTTTAAAATAATGACCAACTAAATGGAAGTCCCGGTAGCTATATCTAAAAAAAAGTAACTTGGGTAAAAAATTAATGTAGGAAAAGGTAGCTATATAAGCTACTCCAGACTAACTAAAAACAAATACTTTTATTCAATTCATAATAATATTGTTTTGCAAGCTTCGAATTTTTAATATTGACCAATTTAACTAAGAAAATTAACTCGGATAAAAAATTCAAGTATGTCCAAATTGAGTTGGCACGACTGCAAGCGCGTGAATTACTATGTTCCATGCAGGTACACTAATTCCACTGCACATGTCAGTAAGGATAGAGAGCTTCACTGAAGAGGAATATTAGGGGGACACTCCAGGAGGTCATCCACACTCATTTCTAGTTTCTCCATCACATACTAGGTTAGCTCAGATTCATCAGGGAAACAAAGAACCAGAAATTGTGTTATATTAATATATTATAATATAACTTGGAATATCAAGTTTTTTTTACTAAAGTTTTTCTAGTCTTCTAGCTATCCAGCTTTCTAATATTTATATTAGCTACAATGTTGGAAGAAGAGTGGAAAAACTTGGTATTCCCAGTTCAGATAGGTACAGTGCATATATTATTGCCACTGTGCCTTAACTGGACTCATATCAACTCGAGTGATCTTGGCACCATAAAAATATAAATAAAAATTCCCAATACACCTTCCATTATTATTTAAGCTCTTTTGACGAATTCATGCTGATATTTTGGACATCAATAATGAGATTGAAGTTGCAGTAGCTAGCACTACTAACTAGTGTCAAAGGCTTGCCATAATTTTGTGAAAACTTTTATATTTTTAATTCAGAGACAACTACTATAAACCCTCTCGTGAATGTGAGCTGAGGGTTAATAAATCAAACAAATTGCAGCCAGATTAACTTTACATTCAAACTTTGCTACTTAATACGTACTAGTTATAGCTAACCTGTATCCAAAACAAAACAAACGAACTATAACTAACCAACAAAAATATAGTCTAGCAATCTGGTAGTATTTTCTTCACCCATGTATAAAAAAATGCTTACTGTATAATTACAATTAAAGAAGATAGAGACTACATCAAAACAGTGGTATGAAATTAGTCCGCTGAAACTACACCAGCGATTATTTTCCCAAATTTAAGCTGATAATAAACAAACAACAGATGACAGATGCTGTAATAGTGATGATTTATTCACAATATATAAAGGTCTATAGTTTTTATAGCTATATCTTCATCAGCCCTAGATTGATCCCGACAAACTCTTACTTTTAAGTCATTGTTGCTTGGTTCAACATTTTTGTGGAACATTTGCAATGTACTACCACACCGCTGTGACGAAAATAGTAAAGTTTTACAGAACACACCCATCTGAAAATTGCAGTTTGCATCCAAATCACATCCCCAATCAGCGGAAGACAGGAGGTCTAATCCAAAATGGTCTTCACATGCATCACACAATCCCACAAAAAATGACCACACATGTTCGGAGTTCGATGTAATGCTGATGCCATCTAAGTAATTTTGATTCATATTGTTAGAATGACTTTTTGAATGACTATCTGGAGTTCCATCTGCATATGCTCTTACTTTTCCACATACTCTGGAGTGACGAATTCCAAGCGTTGAGTAGATGATGGGGGAACAGTTTGCCTTATCCTTCACTGTAACACATGTAGATATTGATCCAAATTGCTTTGACTTGAATCCTGCTGGGCAATTATCGACATCCAGGTTTGCCACTCTTGTCCAGCCTCCCTCACCACATCTCTCCATTTCACAATAAACACTCCTGAGCTGACCTGTAGAGAGCTTTATAACATAGTAGCCAGATGTGCTAGTGGAATCCCTTTCTTGAATTTGTGCACAAGATGAAAGTATTAGAGGATTTTTTGAAGCAGCTTCTCTCAGTAAGACATTGACTCTATTAATTTTAGCTTCCACAGAATTTATTTTTTTCCTGAATGTTCTAACATTTTGATTAGATTCAACTCTATTTTTCAAAGCAAATATTTTATCGTTAATTGCTTTTTTAGTACTGTTTAGAACTGTTTCCAAAGTGTTAATCCTATTGTTAATTGATATTCTTGTACTGTCTTTGTTGTGTTTCGGGAGTGATTCTAAGTTGAATATTTTAAGCATTTCCACCATGTTTATTATACATATTGGCACTACTATTGCCACAAGAAGAAAACCAAAGACTAGTATAATAATCATGGTTCTTTTATTCAAAGTTTTTCTCCATTCATCACTACCTTCAATATCTTTTTGTTTGAGATTTATTGATAAATTATCATTCCTATGAGAGCTGTTACTTCCATGTGCACCTAGTGAACCATCTCTCTTTGTTTTTTTATCTTTACTACTTTTATGGGCCCCCAAATTAGGAGCTACAAACATTTTTTTACTTTTATAAGGTCCACGATTGTGAATACTAAACTTTTCATCATCATCAGAATCAAGTGAACAGTCAAAGGAGTCATCACCTGAGCCCACATAAGATTGCTTTCCTGATGCTGGGTGATTAATTTTAGTCCGACTTTTTTCACCATGTGTCTTCCTATAATCATGATAATCATGGTAAGAATCATCATCACTAAAAGAATCATCTGCTGCTTTTTTACTTTTACTACCTTTTACTCCACCTAATTCTTCTGTTGAATCAGCATCACTAGGATCTATAAATATTCTTTCACCTTTACACTTTCCAGGTTTGTCCATAATAGGCTGTTTCCCATCATCAGCATCACGTGAAGAATCAAATGACTCGTCACTGGAATCCACAATAGATTGCTCTCCTGATGATGCTTGGCTGGAAACTGTAGTCTTACTCTTCCCAGCTCTTTGCTTATGATATTCATTAGAGTCATATTCACTGGAGGAATCATCATCTGTAGAAGATTCCTGGTAATCCTCCTCCGTTTGTGTACGTCTCATAATGACAAGTTATAACCAATCCACTTAATCTGACTAATGTGCGGGTCAGTGCCAACATAAAAAGTACCATTGTTCGTTTATACATATCGCTAAGGAAACATTGCGAACTAGTTACGCTAGGAATGAAGGATCAGGGAATATAGGGCACTTCCGCGGCCCGACTCCGCGCTCAACGGAATCAAGTTGGGCGCGCTGTAAAACGCGTAGAAAATGGTATTAAAAATGACTCAATTTAAATTCCCTAGTTGGATTGTGTTATTTAGCAATTATAACACTATAAATGACATATCTGAGTTCTTTAATATGTGGTATTGTTGAGTATAAGCTGGTAGTTAGTTTGGCACAATACAAGCAAGCAATAATCAATAACCTTCACCACCATCCAATTGCCAGTAGTCAATAATTACACTTAGAAATCATCTAGTTTGCGACACTACCGTAACAATTATGACACAGGAAGGACTATTTTTGACGATCAGTAGATGGTTATAATTAGCTAGCTATGTGCAATGGCTTCCTCTTAAGTTTAGAAAAAAATTTTTTATAGTTAATAGAGGAAACACCACACCTGTATGAATACATTATTTCAAACAACCTCATATTTTCAAATGCATGTGTGCTTGTTTTGTAATCCAGGCTATAATAGCTACAGCCCTAACTTGTGATTTTGAAATGATGAAGTATAATTTATTTTCAGTTTAGCTAATTGTAGTTCAGATTATTTTAGGGTTGAAACCTGTACAAAAGTTATTACATCCTATGACAAGATTAAATGATTTGTTTCTTTCATCTCAGAACCATATGCTCTGGAGTCAAATACTTAAGACAGACCTTATGAGAATTGACTCCCTTTTGCTACTGATTAGCCCATGGTATCTGCTAAAAGTTTAAATGTTTTTGATTATAAAATAAGGTCTGTTATGTTGCATGAGCACCTTCACAGTACTGCCACCATTATACATATCATAATGTAAATGAAAACACTGAAATATGTTTGCATCAATAGATACATAGTTTTAAAAAAAAGGAGGACAGCACTTTGGTTATCACATCTGTCTTATCCTCATAAAAATCTTAGTCTCCTAGGTTTGAGAGAAAATGAGACATTTATCACAGTACAAATAACCTCTAAAAGCAGCCAAACTCACTAGCTACGAGGGTTACCTGGTCTTTGTAGGAAAGTTTCACTGTAAGTGTAGTATGGGATTTTTTTATAGGCATGGAAACTTTTGAGACCAGTTGGCAATTTAGGCTAATTCTTCACAGCAGGATTTTGTTCAAATAATTACAATATTATAATATCATTCACACTTGGTTGCTCTACCAAAGCAAGGTCAGCCAGGTATTGCCGTAGTCTTGCTGGCAGACCCACGTCGCATGCGAACCATTCCCAGCGTCGCGGTTCGGTAAAGGGGTCTGGTTACGCCAGACTTGTACTGCCGCGCAAGCGTGTAGAGCGTTTGGCTACGCTTGTTTCCTAGTATATAGAGTCGCTGCACACCCCCAAACGCTGTCATAATTTTTGATCAAATTGGGTTTACTTACTGTTTGGGTCGTTGAGTTATATTTGTTCAATTCAGTACAGTTAATCAACAAGTCTCATCTTCTTTGACGTGACTGCTACCCTCTATAAATGGAGGCGGAACAATACGGATTGGCTACACCATCGCGCCCGTCTGAACTGTATCTGAATTGCTCCTCCGAGGTTGTACCGCGTCCTCAGGTACTCGGATATACCATAGGAAAAACACTGGGTAGTGGAAAATTCGCCAAGGTCAAAGCCGCTTGGTCGCCTTATCAACGTCAATTGGTAAGAAATATTAGCTATAGCTAAGTGTACAAAAAAAGAGTAAAAATAATATTCTTCCCTTCGTGGAGTTAAAAGCAAATATTTGGTGATCTCAATTATCTTATGAAAACCTAAAGATTAATTATTATTATTATTATTTTTTGTATAGATTGCCATCAAGACAATTGACAAAAACAAGCTGGACCAAGAAGATGTGGACAAATTTTTGCTTCGAGAAATCTTCATTCTCCAGAAGGTCTCCCACCCCAACATCATCAGAATCTTCCAAATAGTTGAAACCGACCTTCATTGCTTTATCGCATCGGAAATTGCTGAGAACGGGGACCTTCTGGATTACCTCAATTCAAGAGGAAGTATTCCAGAAGAAGAGGCGA